>Ga0206877_10001_pt1 | contig 135055 bp, 136 predicted proteins | sample Alteio_BWOrgCont_7_FD_152623 | JGI IMG/M metagenome (GOLD analysis project Ga0206877, IMG submission 152623) | Enriched cells from forest soil in Barre Woods Harvard Forest LTER site, Petersham, Massachusetts, United States -... | ecosystem: Environmental > Terrestrial > Soil > Temperate forest...
GAACATGAAACAACATGCAGTATGCTCAAAAAGCTGCAGCCTGCTGATTTGGAAAAATCGATCGACCAGGGCGGACATGGCGGCGCAATAAGAATCAAAAAGTCGATCAATGGCCAATATTTATTTTTAAAGCCAAAAATTACTGATGGCACTGAAGCAAGAAATTATAAAATCATCAATAACAACAAAATGGTTGCGAGATGGATGCCGAAGGTCTATGGAGAACTCCGGATCAATGGCAAATCGTTCCTTGTGATGGAAAACATCCGCAAATCAAATGATGGCGTTGAATTGCCGCAACTTGCCGACATTAAGTTGGCAGGAAAAGTGAAAGGCTTGAAGAAGACCATTGCGAATAGCAAGGAAATGCGAGTCACGAGAGGCAAGACTAAATCCTTGACGACAAAGCTGTGGATGAAATTGGTCACGTCATTGTCTCCTGGGTATTTGCTCACTGACGGAGGCATTCGACTATTCGATTATATCAATTCCAAAAAGATATTAAAACGCTCCCTCTCCAGCATTAGCACCAGGTATTTGCACAAATTGCTGGCCGATCTGACGCAACTGAGAAACGACCTCAAACGCAGCGGAATCGCTCTCATTGGCGCTAGCATCGTCTTGATTCATCTAACAGACGGTTCTTTGAGACCTGTATTGATCGACCCGGCGCATATCCAGTGCAGCAATGCTCTCAAGGGTCAAATCTCCAAAACAATCGGTAATCAAGAATCTCAAAAAGTGTTCTATGAATGTTTGACGAGCCAGGGAAAAAATCAATACCGGCTCCATAAAGCTTCGAATGTGATTGCTTTGCACTTGATCGGCCTCGAGGTGCAAAAAATGCTGGCTAAGCGGGAAGCGGAAGAAATTGCCAAGGGAACTTAGAATTGAGCAATAGCTCGGCTTAAGAGACCATCTCAGATTCTATAACCCCCAATTGTAAAGAAATAATTTTAATTATAATCATTATTACAAATAACATTGAATTTAATTCACAAAATCAGATAAAATAACGCGCATGAAACAAGACGTAAATAATCACACCTTATCTTTCAATAATGTAGCCTCTGGGCTTATTCTCCTCGTGCGGGTTGCACCCGCCTATAAATGTAATTTCTATACCATTTTGGAATTAAAAAAATCACATTTGTACCCGCACTTTCAGTTTGTCCCAGAGGGCGAACTGCCCGATCCTGCTATGCGGCGCAAACGTCTCCGATGACTCATATTCCTCAATCGCTCTTCCGTTTTCCAGGAAGACGGCACGATCGAGAACCGCTTTGGAAAACGGCATATCCTGGCTGGAAATCACCACACCCTTCCCCTCTTGGCGCAGTTTGAACAGGATGCGAATGAGCCGTTCGGTGCTTTCAGGGTCGAGAGCCGATGTAGGTTCGTCAAGGAGCAAAAAGCGGGGATTCAAAAGCAGCGCCCTTGCAATCGCGACACGCTGTTTCTGGCCTCCTGAAAGCTCGAACGGATAGGCCGAAGTGTTGGACTCCATCTCGAGAGAGGCAAGCATTTCTCGGGCGGCCCGCTCAGCATCTTTTCGGCGTTGCGAGAGGAGGTGCATGAGAGGACGGGAGCAATTCTCCAGGGCATTCATATGGGGAAAGAGGGCAAAAGATTGCGGCACGAAGCCAATGAGCTGCGAGCGCTCTTGAGAGGCAAGCGATCGAAGAGTTTTTTGCTCCAAGGAGATCTCTCCTTCGTAATCCTTTTCGATCTGGGCGATGCACCGCAATAGGGTGGTCTTGCCCGAACCGCTTTTCCCGAGAAGAAGAGTGATCCGTCCCATTGGGAAAGAGAGCGAAATGGAGTTCAGAATCCGTTGCTTTTTCGAAAGAGATAGATTTTTAATACTTAACATACGCGAATTTCCTCTCTAGTTTTTTTGTGACGAGGTTGAGCGCCGCCGATAAGCAGAGATAGAAAAAAGCGAGCGATAGATAGATCGGGATGGGCTCCATCTCCCGAGAGACGAGGTTCATCCCGACCCGGGTCAGCTCGAGGAGTCCGATCGAGGAAACGAGCGCGGTACTTTTCAATAGAGCCTCCAGCTCGTTATTGAGCGTGGGAAGGATCAGCCGAAAGGTTTGGGGCAGAATGATGCGCCAAAGGGCTTGCCTCGTATTATAACCCAGCGCATAAGCCGCTTCCCATTGGGAGATGGGGAGCCCATTTAGAGCGCCGCGGACAAATTGCGCGACGTAACCAGACGAAGAGAACCCTAAAGCCAGGACGGAGGCAGGCAAGGGACCCAGGTTGCATCCGAGAAAATCAGGGATGACGAAATAGACGATGAGGAGCTGAACGAAGAACGGGACCCCTCTTGCGATAAAACAGATCCCCTCGAAAAGAGGGGACAGGAAACGGATATAGAGCCGCTGGCAGGTAATGAGCCCGAAGAAGAGCCCGAGAACAAAACTAAATGAGCCTGCCATCAAAAGCACTTGGACTGTCATCGCAGCTCCTTTTAGAAACAAAGGGGCTGAACGGGCGATCAGATCGAATGAGCTGGTCATAAGACGAGGCCCCACTTTTTCTCGAGCTTGGCGATCGTTCCGTCGGCCTTCAGCTCTTCGACCGCCTTTCTGACCTGTGCGGCCAAAGCAGAGTTCGATCGGCTGATGCAGATCCCGTTGCCCTGCGAGATGTCTTCAGGAGGTAAAGGAACGTTCAGCTTCTGCAGCTCTGGATACTGCCTTTTAAGAGTAGGAAACAGGGAATCGTCGATGCTGCAGGCGTTGGTCTTGCCGTACTTCAAAGCCAAGATCGCGTCGGAGATCTGCGTGAGATTTTTGAGCTCGATCTCAGGATATTTGGCTAGGACGCTTTCCTGGTAGCTTCCCGCTTCGACGGAGACGGTTTTCTTTCCGAGATCTGAAAATGACGCAATGCCTTTGGGGATCTCTTTCCAAAAGACGATGGCCATCTCTTCGACCTTCTCCCCTTGGTAATGGATCATTTCCATCGCTTGTTTCCTCTGGTCTGTGATCGAAATGGCCCAAATGAGGGCGTCGGCCTTGCCCTGCTTCAAGGCGAGCATGAGGCCCGGCATGCTGCCAAAATCTTTGAGGACAAGGGGGCGGCTCAGCTTGTTAGCAAGCCGTGTTGCAATATCGATATCGAATCCTTCATAGGCTCCTTTCTCATTGAGGCTCACGAAGGGCGCATATCCGCTCGTCATTCCTACGACGAACGGCTGTTCCTGGTCTGCTTTAGCAAATAGGACGAATGGCAATAACAATAGACTGAATAATTTCTTCATAAAAATTCCTAAAAAAATACGTGCAAATGCTAATGAACGGCTAAACGGAAGGCTTAGCGCTCACGATGAAAAAAAATTAGATATGATGGTGATGGTGAACAGGAAGAGAGATGAGATTGGCGAAGCGGATCTTTTGCATTGAAACCATAAATTCTCCTCGTTCCCACGGGTGCAGGAATAGTCTTACTGTAGCCGAAACTCGGGATTTGGCGCAATCTGAGAAATTGTTACGTTATACCAAATGGTATTACGAACGTTTGACTGGAAAAGTTGAACAAAAGTTTATCATACATAAAATTTGATTCTAAAAAATTATTTAGGCATGAATGGATAAAGGAAAAAAATGGCAATGTCACAAATTTCCTCCTGCGCGCTTGTTCTTATCGCCTGCTTTTCTTCTATTGCGATGTTTAGCGACGAAATAGAACCATGTCAGGATGGCAAAAAGCATTACCGAGTCTCTGCCCGACATATAGAAGCAGGTGGAATAGGATATTCCCAAGGCTACACTACGCTCGAAGGTTTTTTTGCTCCAGATCCACAGCAATGGCTCTTGATGCCATTTCTAGATTTGCGCGGCCATGTTTTCAATAATGGGAAAATGGCAGCGAATGCGGGTCTTGGATGTAGGAGGATCTGGGGGTGCAGGACTTATGGACTCAACGCCTACTATGACTACCGAAATACGAAAAGACTCCATTACAATCAGGTTGGCTTTGGACTCGAAACACTAGGGATGCTTTGGGATTTTCGCATCAATGGTTATTTGCCAGTGGGGAGAAAGATTACATCGCCCTACAATGTGAAGTTCGGCAGCTTTTCAGGCCATTATCTGCTTCTTTCCCAAAAGCGCCAATTCGCGATGAAAGGTGCGGACGCAGAGATCGGTTTTCATTTCGGCAAAACCCAAAATTTTGATTTTTATGCAGCAGCCGGCCCTTATTATTACATAGGAGAAATAGGTCCCAATATTTGGGGCGGGAAAGCGCGTTTAGCGGGGATGTACAAAGAATACATCACGGCTGAAGTGAGCAATTCGTACGACAGAATGTTTCACAATAATTTCCAAGGACAGCTTACTTTTACTCTACCTTTTGGGGGTAGATCGCGTGTAAAAAAAACAGCTACCTGCAATTCTTGCATCATGGCTGACGCGATCGTCTCTAGAATGGTCCAGCCTATAGAAAGAGGAGAAATCATCGTCGTCGGCAAAAGGAATCAAAACCCAACTGCGATCGATCCTGCGACCGGTCAACCGTATTTCTTTTTATTTGTCGATAACATGAGCCATTCAGACGGCACCTACGAAAGTCCTTACCCTAGCTTTGCTCAAGCGCAAGACAACTCTTCCCCGAATAACATCATCTACGTATTCCCTGGCGATGGAACAACCACAGGCATGGATTCAGGAATCAGTTTAAAAGCGAACCAGATGTTTTGGGGCTCTGGCGTCAGCCACTCGATACCAACTACTGCAGGGACGATCTCAATCCCCGCGCAAAGCAGCTCCTCTCCGACCATTACGAATACCAATATCAATACAGATGGCAATGCGATCACGCTGGCGACCCATAACGCCGTCAGCGGTTTTAACATTACCTCCGCAAGGAACGATGCCATCTTTGGAACCGATCCTCAAAGCTTAGCGGTCTCGTCTTGCACGATCGAAAACACCACTACTTATGCAATCGAGGCTACATTTAGCGGCAATGCCTCCATCTCTTTAACGAACAATCAGTTTTTGAACAACGTCAATGGGGTCATTTTGATCCTGAATGAGACATCCACCGTTGTCTGTTCGGATAACATATTTGAAGGCCAAACTTCTGATTCGAGCATCCCGGTGGAGATATCCGCAAATAGCAACGTCCTTACTGCTAACATTCAAAATAATGTCTTTAGCAACAATACAACTGGGAGCATCCGATTTGACCTCAACACCGTCGTCAATGCCAATATTACCTTGGCTAACAACTCGATTACGAATAACGGAACAGGGGCTGAGGGGGCAGATTTAGGATCGAGCTTTGTTGTCATTCCGACTGGAACTACTGACAATTGTTCCATCACATCAAGCGGCAACCTCTTCTCCGGCAACGCATCCCATTCTCTTTATCTAAATACCTCGGGCGCATTCACCTCGCTTGCATTCACAGCATCTACAAATACAATGTCCAATAATGGAGGCTCCGCTCTAGTGCTTGCCACCCCGGCCGATACTTTGACACTGCTTGCAACAGACAATATAATCACGGAATGCGATAATAATGGAATCGCTGTAATCAGTTCTACTGCTGCTACAACTGGAAATATAATAATTAACAACAACACCATAACAGATATTGGAAACGCATCAAATGGAATTGCTATAAATCAAGACTTCTCAAGTCTTGATTTAACAATATTAAACAACGAAATTAATGGATGCGATGGATCAGGGATCGTCAGTTTTCCCCCAACCGGTATCGACTCTTGGACATTGAATATTTCGGACAATACGATCGGCAATTGCCAAAACAACGGAGAAAACGCAGCATCGGGTATCAGTTTGGATAACTATCTTAACCTAACTGCTACAGTGGCAAATAACACTTTCTCAGACAATGTAAGCCCAAGTGTCGCGGTGGGCTTATTTACTACTGGAAATCCCGCCATTTGTTTGACCCTGACCGGCAATAGTTGCAATGTGGATCCAAGTTATTCTCTCACAAATCCAGGAAGCGGAGCCTTTAATTTAAGTCCCTGCGATGTAGACTCGGTCAATACTGGGATGATCAGCACCTCAGGCGTCATCACTCCCGTCCAATCCTGTCCTGACGCCACTCCCTGCCCGCCTTGACTCGCTTCTTGGAAAATGGTGTTCCTCGGTCAGACCGGGGGCTTCGCCACCTTCGATTTTGCTGTGCCTTGCGGCGCATCTTGTCTCTTTTTTGACCAGCGGTTAATAATACCAAATATCAGAAATAACGTTGGGTTTGGCTACGTCAGCTCTGCAACAAATTTTTCGTCTTCACTCGTGCCTTGCCATGCTGGCAATGGTCACTCGTTCCAGACAAAAAATTTGTGCAGCTTCCTTGCCAAACCCAACGTTATTTCTGATATTTGGTATAATAAATTTTTTGCTGTCATTTTACAAAAAACTCGTGTTTTAATCAGCTTTTTATTATAATGATCTGAAAATGGATTTTAGATATGTCAATTGTTGTAACCGCTTCTGTCGACAATTTTTTTAAACTAGCTAAGCACCACTCTGTCAATCGGTGTAAATCTGATGTGGACCATCTATGTTATGGAACAAATCAGTTTTTGAGAGTTAAAGAACTATTTGAAAACTTTCGACAAAAGCACCCCAATTTTAATTATTGCTCTTCAAGTGCAGGATATGATCACGGTCAATTTAACATTCTCACCTGTCTACCAACGGACAACTCTGCGGGCCATTTGATATCTGCAGTCATCAACGATGGGAAAAAGTTGGTCATGTCAATCCAAAAGAATAAGGTCAAATACTTCGAAGATGATGTAGAAAAAAATATGGCCGCGGGTTTCGAAGGTCTTCTTTGCATCTCGAACCCAAACACAGGGATGCGCTGCAACGGAACTGGAGTTCTTTCTTCCTATTCCCTTACCGTGACAGATAATAGCTGTACCGAAACGGTTGGATCCCAGAATGAATCTTGCGATCAAAAGCTCAGTCTTTTCGAGCCTCTCCTCAAATCAACTCCGGAGATTCCGAGACAAGTTGCGCCTAACCCTTCAAACGGTCCTTCCGGGTCCAATAACTTGCCATTGCAGGATGTGTTTGCTACTGTCGGATGGAAAAACGCTATTGGCGCTGTAAGTGCTCTCGGTTTCGCATACCTTGCATATAAGGAAGCGAGAGCTTGGCAAAAAGAGACTAGAGAAGTCCATCCTAAAGGTAAGGAACAGCATCCGAAAGCTTCTGGTTGGCGCGCTCTTAGCTATGCCGGACTTGCAACTGGATCGGCCGCCTTCGCGCTGCTAAGCTAGGAAATAGGATTTTGTGATTCATCGGACTGCGTTTTGAGCCATAGTTCTTGGAAAGAGCTTGAGCTGTACCTGTTCGGAGGATTTTAGAGAAATATAGCCCAGCTGCTGAAACTCCTGCTTTGGGGAAGAGTCAAAACGATATCTTCGAATCAGGATAGCAGTGATCATGGCGATTTCAGCTTTTGCCAGCCATTGTCCGGGACAGGAATGAGCGCCATCTCCAAAGGGGAACCAGGAATAGCCTTTTGAAGGATTGCTAAACCTATGGGGATGAAACTCATCAGGATTTTGAAAGAGAAAAGGATCTCGAGCTGCAAACGTGGGCATGCTCAACAATTTTTCATTTTTTTCGATTCTCTCTTGGCACAGGATGTTTCCCGATTTGTCTTTGATCGTGCAAATCAATGGCTGAGGGGAGATTCGCCCAATGACATAGGCGGGTGTAAAAAGACGTAAAGATTCGCTGATGATTCGACCGATCGCTTCCGACTGATTTGCATAAGTAAAAAGATCCTCTTTGGATGCGCTCATCTCATTGAAAATTTCTTCCTGGAATTCCGGATGTTTCCCCAATTGCCAGAGCAGGTAATTGAGGAGCGAGGAGGAGGTATCGGAACCCGCAGAATACATCGCATAGAGAGACATTTTTACTTGTAAAGGAGTCAACAGCTTCTCTTCCCGCAAAGTCTCAACAAATGATTCAGAGGAAAATGGCCCCTGAGAACGAAAAGAAGTATCAATCGCAGACCTTAGGGTCAGAAGAGATTCTTTATAGCCTTCCTTTTCTTCTTTTGAGAGAGGTTGTTTCAATGTTTTTTTCATCATATATCGGTTCACCAAATCGACCGCAGACGCAATCTCCCGATAGGCCTGAAAAGGCCCCGGGTGCCCCAAAAGGAGTCGCGACATAACAGCGACTGCCAGCACGAACGAGAACTCGGTAGCATCGATACTTATCTCTTGCTTCTCTTTACAGTAAAACTGGATCGTATCCTCAATGACAGCCTGAAGCTCTTTGCTTTGCTTTTCAATGCTCTGAGGTCCGATAAACCGGAGAATTGGCTGTCGGTATTTTCGAAGGGATTCTTTATTGCAAGTAAAGATAAAATCCTCAGGTGTGATCGTCTCCTCAGGATAAAGATCCTGAAGAACAGGCAGGAAAACCATCGCATTGTCCTGATCGTTGAACAGTCCACCTTCAGGATCTTTGCGAGGGTATTTTAAGATGGCTTTGATCACCGCAGACTTCGCAGCAATCTTCGTAGAATAATGCAAATATAAAAACGGATTCAGATATCGCATCGGACAAACATTTTTCGAAGCTGGCTTCTTCAATTCGCGATGCTTAAATAACAGAAAAGTATTGTAGATCCGCTGAGGAAGAGACCGAAACGTGTGAATCGCCTTCGCAAGGCGCGCTAAAAGCCCCAGCGAGGGAGCTTTGGTCAATTCAACTGTATATTCTTCGTTAGATGGATGGAATTGTTCGGACATAATTTAATCAATTAGGGGTACATAATATTTAGCGTAAACCTGAGTTCTTTCCGTAAACACATCGGCTTCGATCACATTGACGTATTCACAGAAAGCGCCGGTAAATCGAAGCTTTTCGTTGCGATGCCAGTGAAAAAAGCAGTGAGTAAATGTATTTTCGAGGGTAAAAAAAGGACCGCAATGACTAAAGACAGCGTATTTGCCTCCTAGGAGATGTTTCTGTCCCCAATGCCCGCTATGCGGGATAGAAGAAGAATCCGCTATGCAGAGATCGAATCGGCATTCTTTTCTTGGAAGGATAAAAGGATCGTCCAGTGCCATGCCATAGCATCGCTGTCTCCCTTTGAATAGCCGTCGACATTCTTCGATGCCCTCGATCACGGTCACTCTGAAATCTCCCGTTTTTCGGAGAAAGAGGACTGTTTCTTCTTTTCGAACCAAATATTCAGGCTGAAGGCTCTTTTCCAAAACCTCCATTTGGAGCAGATGTTCTTGCTTTTCTTTGCGATAGATCCTAGGAGATTTTTTTCCCAATTGCAAAAATGCCCTGGTAAAAGAGGAAGGGTTTTCGTATCCCATTTCAAAAGCAATTTCAGTAATCGGAATCTGAGAATAATGGAGCCGTTTGGCTGATTGCATGAGTCGAATTCGCTTGATATATTCCCTGGGAGCCATAGACATATAGGCTTTAAATAACCGATGAAAATAGTAAGGTGAAATTCGAGCGATCTTGGCTAATTTAGAGAGCGGCATCGGCTCTTCTATGTGTTCATCGATATAGACAAGCACTCCCAAAATGGACTTCGCATGATGAGCGGGGATGAGTGTTTTTCTCGAATTTCCGCTTGTTTGAACGGACAGCTCGGCAAGAGTCCCGTTCCTTAGGACCGGGTCAAGCGAGCAATAGGATAACTTGCGGCAAGGAACTTGACGCCCATTGCCGGAGCGGAGAATCTCTCCCCTTTTAGGAGGAAGTTTTTCAAAGCTGTTGTCCTGTCTCTCATTCATATACGGAAAGTATACAATAGAACAGCGTTCGACACTTAGCCGATCTTGCCAAAATTTGAGGCGCTAAGATCTGTCCTAAAAAGATGTTGTATACGCCTCTTAAGGCCGAGCTGGCCAGACGCTTGCGTCATCATGACAAGTAATCGCAACGAATATTTCAGATCGAATCAGCCAATGCCCATCGCGTTTGACCCATTGGGCTGAATAGCGCCCGGTAATTGCAGGAGGACCCTCTGCACTTCCATATCGAGCGGTCCAAATACCCGATTCATAGGCAAGCGGCCAGTCGGAGCTAATTTCAATGCAATCGGGTTCACGAACATAGATGAAGCTCTGATCATTTGGAGCTATATCGAAGAGCGCGCGATAGGCATCTTTCCCAGCCACAGAAGAACCTAGACCTCCACGAAGAGTCACATCGTCGGTCCAGAACGAAGCAGCAAGTTGCGCATCCCCCACTGCCATTGCGCGGTTTTGGTCGAGTCGCGCCTGGCGAACCTGTTCCACTTCAGCCATAAGCAATTCATGAGGCATAGCGATCACTCTTCCTGTTAAAATAAGCAAAATCCACAGAGCCAATTTGTTCACTAATGACCAATACTAGTAGCAGAGTCTTGACTCCAAGGAGCGGCCGTAATAGCGCTATTCCCTTCCTCTGTTAGAGTAATGCGTGTGTTGACGTGAGCTCCGGGGTATGTCCTATGATTTGCGCCAAATGCACAAAAGCCTGTTATCAGCATTTTTCTACACAAAGCTGGATTAGCATTTGGCCCGCTTCCATGATAAAGGTAAGGATGCATAAAGAGAAGATCGCCTGGCTCGGTATGAATCCACTCAAGATCCTCTTCTAGCCCTTGCGGTTCGGGATAGTTATTTCGATCGATCCACAACCCCCCGTTTTCTGGAGTCATGCGATCGATTGGAATCAAACAGACCGCATAACTTCCATTTCCGAGGATATCTTGCCAATTTGGATCAAAGGATTTGCGAAATTGAATATCGCGGTGTCTTGGAAAGGAAATGCCATCTCCAGGAAGTTTTGGATGGATTTGAGAGATTAAATGCTCCAAATCGGTAGTTCCCAATAATTCAAAAAAAGTATGAATCATTTTCTCAGAGCGGATCGTTGTCAATAAGTTCGGCTGCATGCCTCCGCAACCATTAATGCGTGCAATGGAGAGAGATCGATCGGCGCGTCGTTTGTAAACCACTCGAGAACCATCGATATAGAGTATCTGCTCATCATCTGAAAAAGCCGGGTGCTGCAAGTTTTGAATTTCCTCTAGAGCGCGATCAATGACTTCAGTAATATCTTGATTCAGGTTTTCCATCTCTGCTTCACTTAAGGCTTTGGGCTTTAAAAGATACCCTTGCTTGTAGAAAAGAGCAATCTCATCGGGCGTTAAAAAACCCCGGGTTTCCATGGCGCATAAAGACAGACTGAAGATAAAAAATATTGCAATTGCTTTTCCTCTGATCCGTTGCATCGCTAGCCCCCGTTTTTGAAAAAGAGGGATGGTACTTCCGGCATTAAAAAAAAATCAATTCATTTGCGCCTAGTGCAGGTGCTCCCAAAACATAGACAAAAAAATCTTAAATAGACTAATATGTCTGTTTTCTGAACAAGAGATATGCATGCCTTCCGAGCTAGATCCTTATAAACCCATTGCTGAAGCCATTACCCTTCTTCTTTTTCCTCATGCTGAGGTAGTGATTCACGATTTCAAGACAAAGGGTGTTGGAGCTATCTTCAATAATCTCTCCAAACGAAAAATTGGAGACCCCTCCCTTCTCGATGAAATGGAAAAGCTATCCGATTCCCAGGCTGTGTTCCCTCCCTATTTCAAAATCAACTGGGATGGAAGAAAAATGAAGTCTGTTTCAGCGGTGTTGAAAAATCGCAATGGGGAACCGATTGGATTGCTATGCATCAATCTGGACATCTCAAAGTGGGTGCAGATGCACGATCTGATTCTCGGCTTGATTGAATCCAAAATTCAGCAGCCTGCATTCCTCTTTAAAAACGACTGGAAAGAGAAAATCAATGTCTACGTATCTACGTACCTCAAAAAAAATGGATTATGCCTACAGTCCCTGGATCGATCTGAAAAGCAAAAGCTATTGTTTGATCTGCAGAGAGAAGGTGCATTTGAGACAAAACATGCGGCGTCCTATGTCGCGCATGTCCTGCAAATTTCTCGCGCTACTGTGTATAACTACCTGAAGGAAAAATCATGAAGATCCCCCCTTTCAAACTCGAAGAATTCTGGAAAAAGCATGAATTCACAGCACCCTATTTACTTTGCTGTTCAGATGCTGAAACTTGGACTTTGCAGCAATTGCTTGCCTTGGCTGATTTTGACTCTTTGAAGCTTTGGGACTCTCTTTCTTTGGGCTATACCGAATCTCCTGGACATCCGTTGCTTCGCGAAGAGATCTCCCGTTTGTACACCTCCTTAGATTCAGAACAGATTCTCACTTTTGCTGGGGCAGAAGAAGGGATTTACTGTGCGATGAGAGTTCTGATCGAACCAGGCGATCATGTGATCGCAATCGATCCCTGTTATCAGTCGCTTGTGACTTTAGCAGAGACGTTTGGTGCTAAAATAACCGCGATTCAGTTAAAAGCCGAGAACCAATGGAAATTGGATCTGGAAGAAGTTCGAAGAGCTTTTCAAACAAAGACAAAGATTCTCATCCTCAACTATCCTCATAATCCGACAGGGACTGTGTTAGAGGGAAAAGTCCTTGAAGAACTCGTCGAATTGGCCAGGAAGAACAGAGCTTATATTTTCTGTGATGAAGTGTATCGCTATTTAGAAGTGGACGAAAGTTTGCGCATGCCTTCTATTGCAGATGCGTACGAAAAGGGAATTTCTCTCAATGTGATGACAAAATCTTTTGGCCTTGCAGGCCTGCGGATTGGATGGCTGGCTACTCGAGATGCTGATTTCCTACGGGAAGTGGGATCCTATAAATTGTATACCTCTATCTGCAATAGCGCTCCCAGCGAAATTTTAGCCATCATAGCACTGCGGGCTAAGGAGAAACTTCTCATGCGCAATCGAGACATCCTCTTGCAGAATCTGCGAATCCTTGATGCATTCATGAAACGACATCCAAACTATTTATCTTGGGTTCGCCCTCAAAGTGGGACGATGGCTGTTCTAAAGCTGCTGTTGACTATATCCGTAGAAGCTTTTGCTGAAGACTTAGTTCGTACGGAAGGAGTATTAATCATGCCCGGCTCCGTATTCGATCTCTCCGGCAACTTTTTTCGCATCGGATTCGGGAAGAAAAACATGCCTGAAATTTTGAAACGGTTTGAATCATATCTTCAGTCAAGAACATCGCCAGATTTCGCAATTTGAATCGAAAATCGGCTCAAAAAGAGCCTAAAACGATTTTTATTTTTAATCCCACCCCTCTCCCGGATAGTCTGGCAACTGGTGGGCAGATTTTCTCGTATGTAGGAAAAAGGTTACAGCAAAACTAATGATCACGAAAAAACCGAGCGCAAGATGAAGCATGGAAAAACTAGCGATATGGGCGCTGCGCTCCCCTACGAGAGGCAGTTTATCCATATAGACGCTTCTAGTCAGCAGGTACATGCAGGCAAGCCCCGTAGCGCCAGCCACCATGCGCAGCGTAATGATTGTGCCCATGGCAACCCCTGTCTTGCTTGTTGGGACGAAACTGAAGGCGCTTGCAAACGAAGGCGTCAGTATCATTGGAATGCCCATCCCAAACATGAATAAGGCAATCGATAGGCTAAGAAGGGACGGCGTGGGGAAAAAGCCAAGAAAAAAACAGGTATACATCAAGAAAAGATATCCGAGAGCCACGGGAAGTTTAGGCCCAAACCGGTCAGAGAGAACACCTGCAAGAGGCGATGCAAAAAGAAGAGGGAAACCTGAGATAAAAGAAAGAAGTCCTGCCTGCAAGGGAGTGTATTGCAAGGTGTTTTGAAAGTAGAGAAGCCAGAAAACTCCAACCATAAGAAAAGCCTGTGCGGTGCTTACACTAAGATTGATTGCCGCAAACAGAGGTCTTTTAAAAAGAGGGAGATCGAGAAAGGGATGAGCAGCCTTTCTTTCTCGCAATACAAGTAAGAAGAGGAAAAGAGAGGCAAATCCCAGGCAGCTTAAGGAAATTGGCGTCCCCCAACCCCACTCCGTTACCTGCATAAAGAAGAGCGTATAGAGACCAACGCCTGCGGCAAAAAAGAGAAATCCCCAAAGATCGATAGGGCTTTTTACAGGATTCGATTTGGGCCACAAGGCAAGTACCATCCAAAGTCCCGCAGCTCCAATAGGCGCATTGATCCAAAAAATCCAACGCCAAGAGAGAGTCTCTGTCAGAAACCCTCCAATGACGGGAGCAATCATCAGAAAAATGGATCCAATGCTCACAGAGAGCCCTATCCCCTTACCTAAGGAATTTTTAGGAAACACATAGCGCATCATCGCATTTTGAGGGGGCATCATGAGAGCCGCTGACAGTCCTTGGAAGCCTCTCATCCAAATCAGCCAATTTGCGCTCTGGCTCATCCCGCAGCAAATGGAAAATATGACAAATCCGACAATCCCAATGGAAAAAGTTTCTCGATGCCCCAAACTATCTCCTAATTTGCCGCTCACAAGAAGAAACATGGCAATCGCCAGCACATAAGCATTCACGCACCACTGCGCTTGAGTGGCCGTTGCCCCAAGTTCATTTTGGATCGCAGGAAGTGCAACAGGCAGAATCGTCTGATCCATAAACATCAGCGCAATAGCTGGCACAAATGTACAAACAGCTACCCAAAACTTCATAAAATTACCCTGTCTCAGGGTATCATGAACCTTTGTTTTTTCACGATCGAATCTCAATCATTTGAAATAGCCATTTTGCTTCCGTTCTTGAAGTCATAAAGCAAATGTCTTATCGAGAGAATTATGAGGAAAACTCTCATTATTCTCTTGAGCGTTCTCTCTGCGTGCCTTCGGATGTCCGAAGAAGAGCAGCGGAAAAACCTCATTGCAGAGCCGAACCTAGAGCCGACGGTAACTCAAAGTTTGGAAATGCCTTTTTTTTCTCAAGGCGATTGGCCTAAGGCGGCTTGGTGGGAGGAGTTTGGCTCCGAGGAGTTGGATCAACTAATCGTCTTAAGCCTGGCTCAAAACCCATCGATCCAAAATGTACGCTTCAAGATCGAGCAGGCAAAAGAGAGGGCAAATAGCGCAAGATCGAAACTCTATCCTTTGGTCTATTTCGACGCCGACGGAAACTGGGATTTTGTCAGTAACCAAGGTATCGAGCGAGCCTATAATCCCGCCTTTCCTAAATTTGCCAAAATCATTGACCTGACCCTCTCGTTTAGCTATGAATTTGATTTTTGGGACAAATACCGCAATCTCTTCAGGGCGGCCCTGAGCGTTGAGCAATCCCAAAGGGCAGAGCTTGCCCAAACCGAGCTGATTACCGCGGCTTCTTTGGCCAGGACCTATTTTGCCCTCAAAACGAATCTCGCTAAGGAAAAAATCTACAGGGAACTTTATGCGGTGAGGAAAAAAATCGCGCTTCTCAGGCAGCTCCTCCTCGATGAGGCGATCGATGACCTAAGGATCCTTCTTCTTTCAAATGAAAGAGTCGAAGAAGCGAGCCAGTGGCTGAATTCCATTGCTGAGGAAGTTGCGGTCGACCGGCATCTCATCAATATCTTAGCAGGAAAAGGTCCAGACGATCCCATTTCGGTGGAAGCAGGGCTTCCCGACCTTGCGCCGACACTTACCATACCGGAAAACCTCTCCATCGATCTTCTGGTCCGAAGACCCGATCTCATGGCTCAAATCTGGAGAGTGGAGACGCTCGCCCACGAGGTGGGAGCTGCGAGGGCAAATTTTTTCCCGAGCATCAATCTTGCAAATATCGTGGGCTTGAGCAGCACGATTTATCATCTCCTCTTCAGCTCGTCGAGCTTCGAGAACCTTCTGACTCCCTCTCTTTCCCTGCCGGTTTATACAGCAGGAGACATTCAGGCAAATCTCGATGCGAAACGGGCGGAATTCCAATCCGCTGTTTTTCTATACAACGAGATGATCTTAAAAAGCGCGGAAGAGGTGGTGGACACTCTCGTCTTTGCCCGGACGGCTTTTGCCAATAAGCTAGACCAAGAATGGATTGTTAAGCAGGCGTCCAAGCGCCTAAACCTGACCGAGCTTCGCTTGGCCCATGGACTCGACAACGCCTTGCAAACATTAGAGCAAAAAGATGAGCTTTTGCAAAAAGAACTCGCGGACCTCGACCTCGCTTACGGTCGATATGCTGCGGTCATCGCTCTGGTTAAGGCTGTAGGGGGAGGATACATAGGAAAGATGGATGAAAAGTAGTCGAAAGCTTTCCCTATATTTTTGGATCGGCTGCCTGGCGCTCGCTCTTATTGGACTCCTCTATTGGCTGGTCTTTTGGAAGGATATCGCTTGGACCGATGACGCCTATGTAGAGGGAAACCAGGTCTATCTGACGCCTCTCCATTCTGGATTTGTAACGGCGATCCATACCGACGACACCTATCTTGTCAAAGAAAATCAGGTGCTGGTTGAACTGGACCGGACCGATGCCTTGATTGCCTTCGACAAAGCAAAAGAAGATTTAGCGCAAACGGTCAGAACGACCTGCGAGATGTTCCATGAGGTGTTCGCCTACCGCTCTCAGATCGAAGCAACTAAAGCGAAATTCATCCGCGACGCTCAAGATTTCGAGCACCGGCTCCGCGTCCTTTCCGCTCAAGCCGTTTCTCTTGAGGACTATGAGCATGCCGTTGCTGCCCTGAGAGAAAGCTTTCATCAATTGCAAAATATCCAGTCGCTTTACAAAAAGGCTCTTGCTCTTGTCCAAAACACTACGATCCGCAGCCATCCGCTCGTCAAAGGGGCGGCGGATCGATTCCGGGATGCGTGGGTCTATCTTCGCCGCTGCAACCTCTACGCCCCTACCGCGGGAATCGCCGCGCAAAGAGGGATCCAGGTGGGGATGTGGGTCAAAGAAGGGACTCCTCTCATGAGCGTCGTGCCCATGGACCAAATCTGGATCAACGCCAATTTTAAAGAAACGCAGATGAAGCGGATGCGGATCGGCCAAAGGGCGAAAATCACGGTAGATCTCTACGGGAAAGGGGTCGTATTCCACGGAAAAATCGTCGGTCTTCCCGCTGTCGCAGGCAATGTCACAAGCTTGCTGCCGCCGCAAAATCTCTCCGGAAATTGGATTAAGATCGTACAGCGTCTGCCGGTGAGGATCGAACTCGACCCTGATGAGCTTAAAGCCCATCCCTTGCGGCTCGGCCTCTCGTCTGAAGCGACGATCGATCTGACCAACGACACTGGATCCTATCTGCCAAACAGCACGAAAGGCTCGCCACACTACTGCACAAAAATTTATCAGGATGAAGAGGAAGGAGATAGACTGAGCATCGAAGAAATCATTTCGGCAAACCTCGATCCGAACTTACACAAATTTAGCTCCCATCCGCTCCTTCTTCCGCAAATCCGTATGACCATCCCCTTGCTGATCCAAGAGGCTCTCTCCCAAAATGCTGCAAATCCGTTTGCGCCTCCGATCCCAAAGGAGCCTGATTGACCCGGCCCCTCATCATCACTCTTTTCATGACTCTCTTTTTGATCGTCCTGAATTTTACCATCACTGCCATCGCCTCGCCGTACATTGTAGGGGACCTTGGCGGCGACCGCTACATCGCAGTCTACGGCCTTTCTTTCTACGGCTTTGGCGCTGCGATTACGATCCCGTTGGCCAAACCTCTTGGAGCCCGTTTCAAGGCGAAACAACTATTTCTCTATTGCATGGCCTCATTTGCATTGACGACTCTTTTCTCTGGACTTGCCCCCACCTATTTCATCTTTGTGGCATGCCGACTGTTTATGGGAATGGCATCAGGTCCATTTTATGCTCTTTTGTCTCATTCGTTTTCTTGCTTAGTTCCCGAGGATAAGAAGATCGTTGCCGCATGGATGTTCATGACGATCCTCGTTGTGGTTCCGGTCATTGGAGCCTCCTATGGAGGAACGGTCGCTTATCTTTATCATTGGCGCGCTGCCTTTTTGGGAAGCGCCTTTATTGCAACTCTTTTGATTTTTCCTCTATCGGCGTATTTAAAAAAAGTCAAAATCCCTCCACTAGCGGCAGGGTTTGATTGGATCGGTTGGGGGTTTTATGCTGTAGGGATTTTTTGCATTGCGTTTGCCTTGACCGCTGCCCAGCAGCTCGACTGGTACCGCTCTCCCATCCTTCTCGCAGCCATCCTTCTAGGTATTCCCTGTATAGGGTATTTCTTGCTGAGAAGTTTCAACCATGAGACGCCGGCGATCGACCTTCGCCTTTTTGCAAGCCCGGTATTTGCCTTGGCAATGCTTTGTCTTTCTCTTCTTTTCGGAGTCTATTTTGGGAGCATTGTTTTGCTCTCGATTTGGCTGACCTTGGATGCGCAGTTCACTCCTATTTGGATCGGGATGCTCATTGGATCGATGGGAATCGCAGGGCTTTTCCCTCGCTTCATCATCGAAAAAAGGCTCGGCAAGATCCATCCTTTGATTTTCATCGCAATCGCTACCCTTCTTTTAGGATTCTCCTGTTTTTACACAACCCAATTCGATAGCGATATTAATTTTAGCCGCATCGCTTTTTCAAGAATCCTTGCGGGTTTTGGCCTTGCCCTATTCCTCCCTTCGATTTTTACAATGATCTCGGAGAGCACCGGTCCTGATGCATGGATCGACGCCTTCGATATTTTCCAAGTCCTTCGCAGTCTATCGTCTGCACTTGGAGTCGCGTTTTTTACGATCGCATGGCAAAGGCGGTCGGTCTTTTATCATGAAAGACTCGGAGAAAATCTCAATGCGAAATCGGTAGCGGCACAAACTTTTTTCAATCAAGTCGAAACCCTCCATGTTCCGGGAGATCCTTTGGCGCAGCTGAATGATTATCTCGATCGGCGTTCATCATCCCTTGCCCTCGATGACATCTTTTACCTCATGGGCTGGATTTTAGCGGGGCTTTTCGTTCTCATTTGTTTTATTTTGATCGCTAAGAGATTGTTTACGAAACATGAATCAAAAACAGACCACCAACAAAATCCAAGAAAAGCACAATGATGTTGCGACTTGTAGTATTTTAGAAATTTTTATCGATGAGATGGAAAGAAGAATTTGGTTTCTTTTTGAAATACTGGGCTAAGGGACTGTTAAACAATAAAGTGTACTTTATTGTTTAACAGTCCCTAAGTGATTCTTTCTCATTCCTTCTTGTTTACTGGGATAATCCCTTTTTGTGTCGCTTCTCGTAGCTTATCAACAACTTCCGAATACCAAAAAACTATCATTTCTAAAAAACTGAAAGCAGACCACAATCATCGCAAATAACAAAACATTTGATTTAATTTAAACACAAAATATATTATAATATACATTATAATTAATAAAAAATAGGATTAAAATGCATATCAATTCTTTAATAAATATTGGGATTGGAGGCTGTCTTACAGGAATGGGAGCCTCGGTGCTAGGAGTGAATCCCCTATCGCTTCAATTTATCGCGCTTATATTTACAGGCCAAGGACTCGCGTGGATGCCCGATCTAGCCAAAAAAATGAGAACAACTCTTACGAATCGTGTATCAGCGACAACATTCCATACTTCTTCGAAATTGACACCACATGACAATCCTGTGGAACTGGAAGAAAAAGAACACTCGTATGAAGACTCGATCTCTGATGATAACCCTCTTATCCAAAGAATCCAATGCGTAGAGCGCCAGATCTTAGAGGGGATAAAAATACTCAATATCGATAAACCATTCTCTGTAATATGTGACATGAATGCCAAGGCTTTGTCGCCAAGTGTTAAGAAGAAAGGAGGAGGATTCGAAATCAAAATCCCCTTGTTATTTCTTTTAAAACCAGAAGATTTGGACCCGTCTTCGTCATGCCATTACTTAGTAAAAAATCTTAATTCTGAATCTGCGCAATATTTGAAATTATTTAAAATCTTCTGGCAAAATACAAAATTAGCGAATCAGGCAAAGCGTTTTGTCTTATTTCATGAGCTTGCGCATGTAGCTTGCGGACATATCCAGACCCCACCTCACAATATGAGAGAATCGCGCAGACGTGAAAAGGAAGCCGATCTTGTAGCTGCTGCAGCTTCGGGAGCGGCGGACGGAGGGGCTTATCTTTTCGACTTAACGGCTCTATACGCTCCCACGAACTTACAGACTCATCCACCAGATCGAGAGAGGGCCAATTATCTAAAAGAAATAAGTATCGGATACTATCCCTACACCATGTCATGAATTAGTAAAAAATCTCGATCATAAATTTCTGAAATATTTGCCATTTATTAAAGCTTTCTGGGAAAACAAAAAATTAGCGAATCAGGCAAATCGACTTGTCTTATTCCAGACAGAAGCTCACAATGTTTTGAATTCGAAAAGCGGACAAAATCATCCTGAAATGCGACGAACTGCCAGTTTGAGGACAGGTTCTAAGAGAACCTGCGTTCGCGGATCCATTTAGTCGCGATCCACTTTTCTCCTTCAAGGACAGGATTGCCAGCGTGGAGGGTCAATGGATCTTCCTGACCGCTTGGCAGGACATTATAAAAGAAAACCGCGTCGCCTTTTGTTGCAGTGACTTTGATCGACGTTTTCGTATTCGGAAAGCTCGTCTCTCCCCCTTGAGGCGGCGTATTGAGATACATGATTACGGTTGCTACCCGTTGCCCTCCACGACTCAAGGACGCTGCGCCTCCTGGCGAATTCGCATCAAAATAATCGTGATGTGGCCGGTATTCGCCTTTTAAGGGATACTGAAGGACGTGAAGCGATTCTCCGTTTTCAATCGGCATCCCTGTAACCGCCGCGATCAGTTCTTCGATCTTGCTCACCTTGTTATCCCTATCTTTCTCTTGCAGGAAATAGCCATTGCTTGTCCGCACGGGGGACGATATTGCATTCCCGTTCTGATCATCATTATTGACCACCATCGAGGGGGTCAGACGGTCTTTCGCAAGCTCGATCAGGTGGTCGCATTCTTCATTTGAAAGGAAATTCGGCAGGCGATAGATCCGTGGCTTAGCGCTCAATGTTTGCATTTCGATATCACCATACACCGTCGATATCGTTGATGAAGTAGGCGGAGGGGATGGAGAGGGGAACAGGCTGATCCCGAGAAGAGCCATAGCTCCTAGTCCGGTTATGGCAAGAGCTGCATAACAAGCCGGTTTTACCCACGGCGGGCGAAGATTTCTTTTTGAGGAAAGATCATTTACTCGAGCATCCAAATTAGTTAAATCTCTCGAGCTATGATGACGCGCTTTAGCTTTATCCGATGGTTCGTTTCCTCGAACCGGCAGAGGGCTTTCGTAACCTTGAACTAGACTCGTTTTCATTGACAAACATCTTTTTAAATACCTAAAAAATTATAACAAAACAGAGGAAAACTGTAAATATAAAATAATTTATTTATATTTATAGAAATCAATTATTTCCTATTCATCTTGAATTAGAAAGCTTACAGAAAATGATTCCAGAAAGACCCTGTCCTTACAACAAGGATCTTTTAAATCTTCCGGTTCCTTGTACTGGTTATAGTCCACAAGAATTTCTTCCCCAGCTTCGATCTTTCGAATCGTGTAAAGATTACCATCTGCTCTTCTTTCCACATTTGGATTATTAGAATGGTTTAAATACCAGCCTATTTCCATGTGATCGAATTATTGAGGACTTAAACATTCATTATCAATGTGTTTGATCAGTTAAATCACGAGAGTCAGCATAATTTTCGCAATATTGATGCAACAACTCAATAACCCGTTCTACCCCATTTTCTCGTTGTATTTCTTGGGAAAGCCGATTTGCTTGAATTTGATAAGAGGGAGTTTTTAACAATTGCTCTAATGACTTTTGAAATGTCTCATGTGTGAAACTTGTTGAAGGCAGTGAAACTGGCCCAGCACCATGCTGATGAACTCTATCTCCCCAATGAAATTGGTCACAGATAAAAGGAACAACTAGAGTCGGTTTCCCTGCAAGAAGGCTTGCGTGCGTAGTTCCAGCTCCCCCATGATGCACAATGGCAGCAACTCTGGGAAAAAGCCAGTCATGAGGAGCAGATTCAATCCATAATACGTGGGAAGGCAGTTGATCTTTTTTAATGTGAAGAAATGGCCCACAGAGAATAGTACGAATGGGCAGTTTGTGCAGCGTATTGAGAATAGCAGCGCTCATTTTTTCATCACATTTTTTTGTCAAGCTGCCAAATCCAATATAAACAGGAGGAGCCCCGGCATTAATAAATTGTTGTAGGGATGTAGGAGGAACCCATCCAGCTTCATCGCGGAGTTCCATAAAACCCGCAACATGAACATTTTTTGGCCAATCAGGAGCAGGAGGGACAAGAGCTTTACTTGCAGCAATGACTTTGGGCACAGCCTGAAATGGCTGATGCGAAAGGGGCGCAAAAAACCCTAGCTTTTTCAATCCAAGATCTTTGGTTCTCGTTTCATTGATGATTTTTCGGAAAGGCGCCCAAAAAAGCTGAGCGCCGATGAAATGACTCGCTCGATTTGCCCATTGCTGCAAAGGCATGCGAGGAGGAAATATACAACAAGCATAATAACGCGTGGGAATATCAGGTGTCGTATAAACCTTAATACTTGGAATTTTCAACGCTTCTATCACATGCTCGGCTGTAAATACAACCGGATGGTACACCACTGCATCCACGTTCTTGAGAAGATTTTGTAGGCTTTCAAATTGTTTGCGAGCAGATTCATGAACAAGTTGAATCATATTTCGTACAATCTGGACTTTTCCAATGCCAGAGTGTTCTGTACCTGCATTTAGGCAGTCTTCTAAATTTCCAGGCAATGGAACAAACTTAAGACTCTTTTGCGCAAAGAACTTTTTATTCGATTCGTTGGTCGCAATAAAAACATCATGCCCCTTAGTTTGTAACGCCAAGCCTAAGGCCAAAAAGGGACGAACATCTCCTTGAGAACCTTGCGTCAAAATCCCAATTCGCATCTTTCGTAAACCTATGGTTTTTGAGAGCGGAAACAAACTCCGGGTGTAAGATTCGAATTTACGACCAATGGATTAACAGTCCATCCCCGGTATAACTCTGAACGCAAGCGATTTAACCAGAACAGCATTTTCATAGGCAAGGAGATTAAGCATTTGTTCAGATTGATGCTGGAGCCCTCCACTCCGTTCAGGTCACTTGCGGAAAAATTGCGGAAAAATTAGTGACTATGGAATACCTAGGGCCTTCCAGCAATATCTTACCGGTGCTTTACGGCTTCGCCTATACCAGAAGCTCACCGCCCAACCCCTTCTACATCAGTCACCATACCAGCCCTATAATGGAATCTTTTGAAATTGGTCCGAAAGTACGACTATCATCATGCTGTGCAGCAAGGTTATCGGAGAGCACGAAAACATGAGCCTTGGGCACTTGGAGCAGATGATCAATAGCGTAGGTTCCGTGTTTCCAATTAGGCCAACTCCGAAGAATTCTGCCATCCCGACAAGCGACTCCATTTACGATTACTTCGCCTTCGATAATTTGAATCGTATCAGCCTCTAATGCGACGATGCGCGATACCCATCCTTTCCCCTCGTGGTTGAATGCAATAATATCTCCTATCCGATACTGCCGTAGATATGGAGATATGTGATTCACAAAAATATGACTCCCATCCTTGATCGCCGGTTCCATGCAATCGCCTGGAACGTTATAGGGATGAGCAAATGCCCATGTAACAATGGTCAATGCAAAAATAGCTAAAAAGATTTTCTTGTAATTACCTTTCATTTTTATAATCATATACTTCTGTCTCTTTAGGAGTCATTTGATGATCCTTCTGTAAAATCTGCAACTTTAACCATTCAAAAGATTTGTCAATGACATCCTGCCTTTTTCTGATATAATGATCCATTCCATCCACGCGAAAATAAGTAATCGGAGCTCCTGCATCTAAAGCTTTTTGGACGAATTGATCGGAAGACTCTATGATGCTGTCTTCCGCGCCTGCCACCACTAAGAAAGGAGTTTTGATCTTGGCATAGTCAACAGAAGGCTTTTCGAAAGCATCGGCATGATAGAGATAGGTCATTCCGCCCATCCATAAATCAGGGGTTGGATTAAGTATGATCTCTTGTACAAGAGCATCGAACTCGAGACGCGTAGGAGGTATGTCCGAAGAAAATGGCACCCATCTTGGTATGGAATCATAGAGTCTTATCCAGAATGAATTTTTCTTCCAGTGTTCAAAAAACTGCCAGAGCTCGTCTGCCCAGCTCCAATCGCCTGCTCCTGACCAATTGATAGTTGCTATAGTATTAGGGCAAATGATCGACAAATCCGTCACAAGCGGTCCGCCTTCCGAAACTCCTGCAAAAATAAATTGGCCATTCCATCCAGCGGGAGGATATTTTTCCAAATGGCGAATCACCTGCAAGTGGTCTTTAAGACGTTGAGAGCGAGTGTATCGGTTCCAAAATTCCGATTTATACCAAATATCAGAAATAACGTTGGGTTTGGCTACGTCAGCTCTGCAACAAATTTTTCGTCTTCACTCGTGCCTTGCCATGCTGGCAATGGTCACTCGTTCCAGACAAAAAATTTGTGCAGCTTCCTTGCCAAACCCAACGTTATTTCTGATATTTGGTATTATTGATCTCATTGCCGTCTATACCGCATTTTTCAATCGCTAGATATCCGATATCTAAAGAACGGATGCGTTCTGCAAAGAAATCTCTGACGAAGAAGATGCTCCTTTCGCTTCTTTTGCTTTCTGAACCGTCGCATATAATGAAGATGGGATACGTTGTTTCAGAGGCATCCGGTGATGAAAAATAATAGACGATGGGAGAAGGACTTTCTTCTCTGTCTAAAGTAAACCGGATCGATGGAGGGATATCGTATTCTGCGGCATTTACCTGAAGAGATAGGGAAATTACAACAACAGTAGTCAGATATCTCATACCGACTCTTTTTTGCCCTGTGCTTCCAACCACATCAATCGTTGGGGCTCGAGTTTTTTGAACCATTCGTCTTTTGAAAGATCATCGTAAGCTAACGCGGCAAATTCCCGACCTTTTGCTCCATAAATTAGAGCCAACTCCTCATAAACCAACCCACGGATAGAAGGGAGTATCTCTATGGGTATATCCAAAGATTGCGACTTTACCATAGAATCGTAAGTCTCAAGGAGAGGCAGCAAAAGACTTAAAGCTTCGTCAGTACGATCCAGCAAACGCAAGGCTCTTGCTACTGCCCATTCGGCAACTCGGATATTACAAGCATGTCCTTCTTGTTTCCGGATGCTTTTGGCTTTTTCAAGGGAATCAAGAGCGCGTGCATATTGCTTCTTTTCAATGTAAGCATGGCCTAAATTATTGTAGAGGCTTCCAAGCCACATACGAGCTCGAGAAATAGTTGAGCGTTCTGCAAGAGTAATCGCTAAAGCATTCCATTTGATTTTTTCATCAGGTGTATTTGCGACAATTGCAATCATATGAGCAGCATTACAGCGGTGATAATCCAAATGATGAGCTGCGGCCAAATCATACGATTTCTGAAAGAACGGCCTTGCTGCAGGGCTATCTCCTTGTTGCATCAACACCCGTCCGCGTTCCAGCAGAATGCGTGCTTTCGCCACGTGATCTTCAGGATTAAGGAAATTCTCAGCTGTATTGAGAGTTTCATTGGCTACATGGAATTTTTTTTGCATGGCCTGAGCCAACGCTATCTGTGAGAGAATTTGCACATAGATTGATTTATTCTCGACTGCTTGGGGAAGCAATTCTGTGAGATTTCTCTCGATCTCAACGGGTTGACCTACAAAAAGATCGTCAAAATTTTCGAATTTTATCATGGAAGGTGCGAGTATGATGTTATTCATGAGCGTTCTTTTCTCTGGAGCTTTGCGATTCGATAAAGTTTGCATAAGTTCGTAAACTTACGCGGGTTTGCTCAGAAAACGGCTGATTTCGCAGCGCTTCAATAAGGCTAGAGACTTTCTCAAAATAGTGAGTCTTCTGAAATCGAACCTCTTTGGGAAGCCCTATCGAGTAGAGATAGAGGCACAATTCCTTTAGTCTCAAAGCGCACTCTGATTGTTTCTCAGCTTCTTCAATCATTGCCAATTCGTAGAACAAATCGGCGCCGAGCACGCATTTATCCGTTTCAAGCCGACCTGCGAAGTCTTTGAAATGAGCAAGCATATATTCGTGATCGTAAAGGAGCAACAAATCGAGGTCCATTCTCAAAAAATAGCGCGCCGCGATGCGAACCTGTTCCCGAGTTTCTTTATATTCGCCAGCCTTTCTGCGGTGCATGATCGCCAAGAGCGCTTGAACAAATTGCTCTACGATTCTCATGATGTAATCCTGGTGCATGATGCGTCCTTCTGGGGGAACTCAGATTCCCCCAGGCTACCTGGAGAGATTGTCTCTCAATTTTTTACTATCAAACTGAAGGATTGACCCGCTTGTTGGAGCCGCAACTCTGATGCTTTCCCGTCGGCTCCTACAACAAACTCCATCGCGCAATCAGGAACTTCTTTGATCGAGAAGCGATTCCGTTTCTCAGGTTTCATCACACAAGAAGGTGTGCCTGGAACAATTGCTATCAGATGGCTCCCGTTCAACGCGATCTCCATGGGAAAAAGAGGGCCCTCGAAGACTCCGATAAAGTTTTTCAAGTATGCAGCCACGATCAGTTCGTTCGAGGCTTTGCGTTTGAAGACAATCGGCGCCAATTTGGGTTCGAAAGAGACATGCAATTCCGAAATGTCCCCAGATCGGTTGGAAACAAAGGAGCCCCCTATTTTTGCCTCTTCTCTTGACTCCATGGATAGGTTAAAATAATCGTAGCCTGTATGGCTGACCCAATAGCGAATATCATTGTGAGATGCGATTAGAGCACCATCCTTCAGATCGATCTGTATGACACCATAACCAGGATGTTCGAAATCGCCAGCGTATTGATCCAGAGGACGCAAGAGATTGAACTCAGAGGTCGCTTCTTCGCTACCCCCTGATTTCTTCATCCTCTCTTTCATTTGGTTTTCTTTTTCTTCGACTTTGGAGAGCCATGAGTCATTTTCCTTTCCAAGCAATAAATCGCCGATTCCATAGGCTGCCATCATAGGGAAAAATCCGTGGCTGTCAGAATTCGTCAAAATGACGACCCCTAATCTTTCTTTTGGATAAAGAGTTACTTCCGAAATGAATCCATCAATGCCTCCTCCATGTGCCACGATATAGTGTCCTTCATGAAGGCCTGTGAACCATCCCAACCCGTACCCAAATATATCCTCAAAAATTGGGTCATGTACGGGCATATGGACACGGTGCATGTCTTTCAAGGTCTCTTTACGGATCAACGGCTTTCCGTCGAGGTCGCCTTCGGCAAGCTGCATTTTAACCCATTTCACCATGTCTTTCACTGAAGAATTAATAGAACCTGCAGGTCCAATATTCGAGAGGTTCCTAAAGGGAATCACGTGAATTTGCTCATTTTTTTCAGTATGGGGAGAAGCAAAATCCTCCGCTTGTTGCGATACATCGACCGAAAAATTGGAACGGGTCATGCCGAGAGGTTTAAAAATCCTGTCATCAACGAATTCTTCCCAAGTGTTTCCCGAGACTTTCTCCATCACAAGGCCGGCAACGCCATACATAAAATTATTGTATTGAAATTTCTCACGAAGATCGCAGGTAGGTTCCAAATGTTGGAGTCGATTGAGGATCTCCTGCCGAGAAAATTTCGAATTATACCAGGCAAGGTCATGGCGGGGCAGCCCCGATCGATGCGTAACCAAATCTCGGATTGTCAGATGGTGGGTCGCATGAACGTCCTGGAGCCGGAATTCTGGCAGATACTTGATCACCGGATCGTCCCAAGCAAGGAAACCTTCATCTACTAATTGCCCTAAAGCAAAGGTTGTAAATGCTTTGGAACAAGACCCAATGGCAAATAAGGTATTTTCAGTGACAGGCGATGGGTCAGAAAAGCTTCGAACTCCGTATCCCTTCATGAAAATCACTTTTCCATCCACAACGACCCCAACGGCCATCCCCGGAATCTGAAAGGTTTTGAGGGCCTGGCTCATCATGGCGTCTATTTTCTCCAGTCTCTCTTTAAGAGCTGGCGTCGGTTCGGAGGCAAGATTGCCTCCGATTAAAGATAGTGTCCCAAGAGCGGCAAAGAAAGTGTTTTTAATCATTTTAATACCTCAACTTTCATGTATTTATTTAAAAAATTCTCGACTTCATTTGCGAATAGAATCATGTTTTCAGGTCGGGCAAAACCGTGGCCCTCATCGGAGATCACTACATACTCGACCTCTTTGCCTTTTTTCCGGATAGCGTCGACGATCTGATCGCTTTCCGATTGTTTGACACGAGGGTCGTTGGCTCCTTGAATGATCAAGAGAGGCCGACAAATCTGATTCGCCTTGAAAAGAGGAGATCTCGATTCTAAAAATTCCCTTTCAGTTTGGAGGTTTCCCACCCGAACATTGAATATAGACCTAAAGGGTCCCCAATAAGGCGGGGCTGTTTCAATCAGCGTCGCAATGTTCGATGGTCCTACGATGTCGATGCCGCAGCAAAACTCTTTAGGAGTGAAGGTAAGGCCAACGAGCGTCTCAAAACCGCCATAGCTTCCTCCGGCAATCGCGACACGATCGGCTTTCGCAATTCCTTGGTCAATCAGCCAGTTTTTTCCATCGATGATGTCGCAATGCATTTTTCCTGCCCACTCTCGATTGCCCGCATTGAGATACTCTTTCCCATAACCGGTCGAACCGCGGAAATTGACTTGCAACACCGCGTAGCCTCGGTTAGCAAACCATTGAACGATTGCGTTGTACCCCCAAATGTCTCGCGCCCAAGGACCGCCATGCACCCAAAGAACGGATGACAAGTTTTTAGGTTCCTTTCCATGCGGCAAGGTCAAGTAGCCGTGGAGAGTCATTCCGTCCCGAGCCTTAAATGTCACTGGCTTCATGGGAGAAAGCGGATACTTTTCCACTTGCGGTTTAGAGCTGAAAAGAAAGGTCGTTTTCTTGAGTGCCCGGTCGTAAATAAAATACTTCCCTGCATGAAGATCCGAAGTATGCTGAATAATCCAATGAGTATCTTTCAGGTTGCGGCTGACAATGCCAAACGTTTCATTCTCTTTCTTTAAAAGTGCAAGATCTGTCTCGATCGTTGGGTCGAGGACAATCCATTCATGCTTGTTCCGATTCACGGTAACGGCTTGGAGGGCATGAGTCTGCGGATGGAACAGTACTTGGCAGCCATGATCTCCGAGAACATCGTAATCGGGATCTTCGACCACAACTTCTTTGGATCCATCCGCAATATTCACTTTGAGAAGCCTAGTCACATTCGCATCGACATTCGAGACAACGTAGAGAAACTTTCCATCTGGTGAAAAACTGAAAATGCCTCCGAATTCCTCAGCGCTCCAGCGCATTAGCTCCCGCCACTCCTCACCAACTTTGACGCGAACAATCGTCTCCCCTTCTGGACCGAATGCGGAGGACGCCCGCACATTCAGATTCCAATCAGCGACCCACTGCAGAGTCCCGGTCGTATTTTCGACGACCCGATTCAGATCGCCCGTCTCCAAATCGACGCTGTAGACATCGAATAAACCTCGATTTTCCTTGTTCATTTGAATGAGGATCCGATTGGGAAATTCAGGTCCGTGAGCGAGAAGACTCGCCTGAACGCCCTCGAAGGGGGTCAAACAACGGGTGATTTTCGTTTCCAAATGAGTCTGATAGAGATGCCAATTTTCATCGCCATCTTTATCTTGGATGTAGAGGATGCTTTTTCCATCGAATCGCCAAAAAAAGATTCTGATGCCCCGCTTCTCATCTGAAGTGATCTTCTCTTCTTTCGAACTCGCCAAATCCCTCACCCATACATTCATCACATTGTTTTCATCGGGCGCAAGATAAGCGAGTCTGGATCCGTCGGGCGAAAGAGCGGGAGACAATTTCTCGGGGTTGCCAAACAGCACCTCATTGGGGATATGCTGTGAAAAGGCGCATGCGCTGCAAAGCAGCAAAGTCGTAAGTGCAATGGTCAAATTCATAAATACCTATTTGTTAAAAAAATTTGTCGCAAAAACATCGAATGCCTGATAGAGAAACTCCGTCAATTTCGGATGATACGCTGCGTAGTATTCCCTTTGATTCAAGAGGGCGTCTCGATATTTTAAAAAAATCTCCTGCGTCATGAAATCAAATTGCGCTTGCAGGTCGTAATACCGTTTGACGATCTTTTGGGCTTCTTTGGAACTGGGGTCAAGCTCCTGTTCAACGGCCTTAACGGCATCGTTCATTATCTGAATGGATTGATCTGTATATGCCTCGACCTGTTCTTCCGAAAGAGCCTCAATTTTTTTCTTGGTCCTTTCAAACGCCTCCTTTCCAAACTTCTGGATCTGCATCTCTTCTACTTCTTTTACGATCGTTTGCAAGGAACTGAATTTTTCAAGTCTCTCCTTTTGATTCAAATTACAATTCGCATATTGCGGAAGAACCGTGTCGATCCAGTCCGCGTAACGCTTGAGCTTTTTTATCTCCTGCAGAAGGGCCTTTTTCCTTACTGTCAGGGTAGCCGCAGCCGCCTGATTGGAATTCTTTGAGAGAAAGACCCCCTTGATCTTGGGCAAGCTGATGCCGACCTTTTTAAAGAAAACGATTTCAGCAAGGCGCATGAATTCTTTATCGCTGTAGACCCGCCTGCCGTTTGCCATCCGGATCGAGGGCTTGAGCAGGCCGATCTGATCGTAGTGGCGCAAGGTGCGGACCGTGACTCTGGTCTTTTTGGCGAGTGATGAAATGCTATATTCCATAAATTCCTGCATAGAAGAAGTTACGAGTATACAGGATTACGTAACGTCAACTACAACAGGAATATCTGTGAATATCAGAGAACAATAAAATACGAGGAAATTGCTGTGTTGCATATATTTCATAAAAAGAGCAAATCAGGCATTGCAACACCTAAGCAGGAGATCAATTTGATCCTTCAACGATTTAAGCAAGCGCAAATTGATTATTGTGAATGGAAGAGAGAACAATGAAAAAGAAAAATTTTGATATTACTGAAGGCAATATCTTCGCAGATCTTGGGCTGACAGATTCTGATGAAATGCTCACCCGCTCCGATGCTTAGACATTCGAAAATTTTATATAATCGAGACTAAGTGGATTGGGAATGCCCGGTCGGCGTTAAAACCTCGGTTGTTACCGAGGTTTTTTCGCTTTTTAGAGTATTCTCACGCTTAGCGCTTCCCCCCTTGCATCGATCGAGTCGTGATCGTCGATTCCAGGCTTCTCAATCCCTACCGTTTTCAGTGGGTCTAGGCTAGCACCACTGAACAAATACGAATTGTCCCTCTTCTTTTCAAATAGCTGACAATCGGATAAACTTAGGGAAAGGTCATGAAAATGAGCAGATTACCCATTAGGCTACCGAAAGAAAAGATCGAACGTTTTTGCAAAAAATATCACATTGCATACTTAGCTCTATTCGGCTCTGTGCTCACACCCAATTTCTCGGAGAAAAGCGATGTCGATATCCTTGTAAAATTCGAAAAAAAGCACACACCTCATCTTTTTGGTCTCATTGGGATGGAGTCCGAACTCAGCGACATCCTCGGATATCGAGTAGACCTGAAAACACCCAACGAGTTGAGTCGTTATTTCCGTGACGATGTTCTGGCCAAAGCAAGGGCGATCTATGGAGAATAAAGATCTTGCACGTCTTAAACACATGCTCGACTCCACACAAGCCATTCTTACTTTTGCCAAGGGCAAACAGAGAGCTTCCCTGGATAAAGACCTGCTCTTTCAGTCTGCAGTATTGCGGCAACTTGAAATCATCGGAGAGGCAGCAGGTCGAATTTCTGACAAAACAAAAAAGAAATTTTCCTCTATACCCTGGAAAGAACTCGTGGGTCTAAGAAACAGGCTGATCCACGCTTATTTCGATGTCGATCATGACGTTATCTGGAAAACAATCAGGGTATATCTTCCCCCTTTCCACGAACTACTACAACAGGTAGTCGCCAATTTCGAAGAATAAAGGATATAGAAAAGCCTGTGCAGAGAAAATTTCCACCGAACTGTCATCAAAGAACTCCGGGTGTAAGATTCGAACTTACGACCAATGGATTAACAGTCTAGAGAAAGCTCTTCCCTCCCCTGCCTTGGATTTCCTTAAATCAACCAAGATTGCCAAATTCTATAGGAGAATCCGGATTGATATCCAGAAATTCTAAGTAACCTAAGGAGATCCGATGCAAGTCCAGGAAATCGGCAACTCCGTTGGATTTCCGTTATATTTCTGCAGAGTACGCCTCTTTACCTTGTCGTACTTTGCAAAACGTCATTCATCGGTCCCCGTTCCACGTTCTTCACATAAATTGGCCTTAAGGGAAAGAATCCCTTCGCCCACATACTCAATTAAATGCAGCGAATTTTATTTTCATTTCGGTGAGCTGATCATAGAAGGGGCGTTCGTGTCGGTAAAACTCCAACCATTTCTCTCGATCTGTACAATCAATTTCTTCAAACAATGGATCTCCCTCTGTGTTGCGAGGGTAGATCCGCGTGCTCTTCTCGATGGCTACAGAATCATTCACATGGACGTACCACTTTCCTTTCCAAACGGGAGGATGAATAAAGTGGAGCGCTTTTGATAGGTAAGGCAGATGGAATCGCTCACAGAAGTGAGCATAGCTAACAACCGGGTCAGCTTCCAACTCATCAGCATCTAGGTAGTATTCGATCTTGAGTTGTTCAGAGAGTCTGGCGAGTGACTCATATCCAAGAAACACCAAGTCACAGTTGGGCTCCATTCGGTAGAGAGAGGGAAGGGATTTGATCGGATCGCGCATCAGTACCATGAAGTGAATATTTGGATCGGAAGTAAATGTTTCATCGGAACAGAGCCTATCCATCGCCGCAAAACCCATATCCTTGATGAAAACCGGTTTGGTTCGTGAAAGATCTCGAATGAACTTCTTCATCTCCTCATAGGAATTGGGAAACGCGGAGTCGAAGGTAGTTAACGCCTCGGAGTCTGAGAAGTGGTCTAAGTAATAGAGATAGGTAAACGGCTCGTGCAAAACAATAAGATCTTCTCGCTCCCGGATCATCCGCTCAAAAACAGTTGATAAAGACCGCGGATGAAAAAGCATGATGATAGGCTCTGACGCAAACAGAGGAACGACAAAGAAAATAAAAAGGCCAAATAATCGGCTCATAAACAAACTCCGGGTGTAAGATTCGAACTTACGACCAATGGATTCACAGCCCCCATCCCGGTATAACTCTGAACGCTAGCGATTTAACCAGAACCCTGTTTTCTTCTCAAGGGATTGAGGCTTCGTTCAGATCGGTTCTAAAAAATTCCCTTGGCTTCAGGTCAGTTGCGTAAAAAATGCGTAAAATCCTCACCATGAAAAAAAGATTGTTTGCCTTTACAAAAATTACCAATATCGGTAATTATACTTCAGCATGCATAACACTTGCCCGATCAGACCTATTCTCTGGATTGGTTCTTCCAAAAAAGACTTGAAGGAGATGCCATTAGAGGTGCAAAAAGAAATCGGCCACTCATTGCGAGAGATCCAGAAGGGAAAAGATCCAGGGAATACCAAACCGCTTAGGCATCTACACGAGCCGATATCTGAAATCGTGGTCGATGAACGGAGCGGCACTTTTAGGGCTGCATACACTGTGGAATTCAAGGATGCGGTTGCCGTGTTGCATATATTTCATAAAAAGAGCAAATCGGGCATTGCAACGCCTAAGCAGGAGATCAATTTGATCCTTCAACGATTGAAGCAAGCGCAAATTGATTATTGTGAATGGAAGAGAGAACAATGAAAAAGAAAAATTTTGATATTACCGAAGGCAATATCTTCGCAGATCTTGGGCTGACAGATTCTGATGAAATGCTCACCCGCTCCGATTTGCTATCTGAGGTAGTGAGCATCATTCGAAACAGCAGCTTAAGCCAAAAAGAAATCGCAGGAATTTTAGGCATTAGCGCCCCCAAGGTTTCTTCTCTGATGACTGGCAAAATTAACGATTTTAGTAATGATACTCTAATGCATTACCTCGCATTGCTTGGCTGCAACATAGAAATTCGGGTTCTTCTTGGACAACGACGTCTGTCCAAGTCGGTCAGAAGAGGTGCGGTCACTGTCAGAAGACGCTTTAGAAGAAGAAAGATTAAAGCTGCTCGTTAATTTTTTTAAGCTCTTTTGGATATGGGAGGGATTTTGAGAACTACTCTAGTTGTAACATGCTTTTTGCAGACCTCTAGCATACAGTTAAAGCAGCTCGCTAATCGGATGCCTTGTTCAGGAGAGCGATTGATTCCTGATCCAAATGCAATTGCGTCGCTTCAATCAAAGTATTGAGCTGTTCGACCGAAGTGGCGCTTGCAATAGCGGCAGTTATATTGGGTTGAGCGAGAAGCCAGGCAATGGATATATGGGCGGGTGTCAATCCCTTTTTCTTTGCTACTTGATCGAGCGTCGAAAGAATCCGAAAGCCTTTCTCTGTGAAGTATTTACCCAAGAGATCAGCGCGTTGGTTATTGAGCAAATCTTCTTTGGATCGATATTTTCCTGTGAGAAATCCGCAGGCCAAGGAAAAGTAGGTAATAACGCCAATGCCGTACTTAGTGCAGACAGGCTGAAGCGGGCGTTCATAGACAGCCCGATCATATAAATTGTAGAGAGGTTGGAGACATTCGTAACGAGGATATCCATGTTTTTCACTAGCTTTAAGCGCTTGTTCCAAGCGGTCTGCCTCGAAATTCGAAGCCCCTATCGCTTTTACTTTCCCCTGTTGCATTAGTTGTTCGTAAGCACTTAAAGGTTCTTCCACAGGCCAGGATAAATCATCTCGGTGGGAAAAATAAAGATCGACATAATCTGTTTGCAATCGTTTTAGAGATTCATCGATCGACCGAAGAATATGATCTTTGCTAAGACCTCTTTGCTCTTTCATTTTCAAGCCGACCTTCGTGGAAATAACGACCTTATGACGGCATTGACGCGACTTCATCCATTTCCCGATGATGGCCTCGGAAATGCCTCCCGGATTCCCCGGAATCCAATTTGAATAGCAATCAGCCGTATCGATGCAATTGAAACCAGCCTCTAAAAATGCATCTAGCAATTCGAAAGAAGTGCGCTCGTCAACTGTCCATCCAAAGACATTTCCTCCGAATATAAGGGGGAATATTTTTAAATTTGAACGTCCAATCGATTTAGCTTGCATATTCACTGCTCCAATTGATTATGAACTTCATTGATCTCGCAAATCTTGTAATTTGAGTCAAAATAGAGGATGGCAATCACTACTAAATCGCCTTCTCTTTCGGTGCTAAGCCGGTAACGAATGATAGCAGCCCGATCCTCTGCTGCAATAAGCAATTCCTGCACATCAATGGACCACGCCCCAAGCCACAACTTCCCCGCATCAAGCTGCGAAGGAAACTGTTCCCTGTCTTCAAAGAGGATTTTTTCATTGCGCACTTTCTTGCAGTTTATCGCACATAAAGAGATGATTTCATCTGTTTGATAATCACTCCCAGGATCTCCAATTTGATTCAGGATTTGTATATAGCGATTCGCTGCTTGCCTTATTTCCGGCAAGTAGATGGTCTCCTCATTTTTCAGTTCGCACATAAATGGTTGATTTCGATTTTCAGACGCGCCAACAAGAGAAATCCCCAACATCCACACAGCTGGGCAATATTTCTTCACTAAAAAATTCCAAGTATTTTAAGGAATATCTGAAAAATTAACCGCAAACAAAAAACGGATTGCGGAAAATCCTGAATCTAGCACCCTCTCAAGATCTATGCTAAACAAAGACGACCTATCCTAAGTGGCTAAAAATAAATTTCTTGATTGTAAGCTCAGAAACTCCGGGTGTAAGATTCGAACTTACGACCAATGGATTAACAGTCCAGAGAAACCGCTTCCTTCCGTTGACTTGGATTTCTTTAAATCAACCAAACTAGACAAAGTCTATAGGGAAGACGCGATTTTTTCCAGAAAATTTGGGTAATCGAGAGCGAGCCATTTCAAGCCAGAGCAATTGGCAACTGCGTTGGATTTGCGTTATTTTTCCGCAGGGTGGGTGGCTCCCATGAAGGAAGAAGGGCAGAAATGCGCCCCATTAATTGAGGCGCTCGATTTTTTTGTTTTCTAAGGTTTGGTCGAAGCCAGCTACAACGCCAGAAATGCCACATATAAGAGAGACAGCAGCAAAATTTGAAAGAGTAAATGCCGGCAACAACTTATGTGAAGTGAATCGTTCTATCAGGGCCGCTCCTCCAAGAATAACAGCTGGAGCGTAAGCTATCGTTTTCCTTATGATTACATGATTTTTAAGGAACATAGTAACCCTATTACGTGGGACGCTTCCTTCTTTTGGACGCACTGAACTAATTTGTGTCATAAACCACCTCTTAACTAACTCCAACGGCCTTGGCGCTTCCGCAACAAGCTAAACAGCCTGGATATCCGGCTGGGGTAAACAAGATAGCAGTACAAGCAGCCTGAGCGGCTCCAGCTTTATCGTTCACAAAATACTTAACACCGGCTGAGAGCAGGTTTGTCACTGCTCTTCCTGCGCCTGAAATAGGATTAGAGCAAATTGATGTGCAATCGATATATCCGCCCACAAGCGGTGTCGCAACCTTCCCGGGCGTTGATACAGTTTCCCATTTTCCGTTTTTCAACCCTTCTTTTACAGTTGTTTTAACCATTTCAGATCCATCTTGGCATGTTGATGTACAAATCCGTTCTGGCAGATCTTCTTTACCGCCTGGAAGCGGCTCACAGAGTACATCGCAAACCACTCGATTCAATGATCCATCGTCATTCTTTACACCTATACCGAAACTAAATTTATTCGGATTAACATCCGCATCCGCTTTTGCCATTGGCAAACAGGACAAAGCATTTATTGCCAGAAATGCAATGCTCAACGTTCCGATCATTTGTATTGGGTTTGTTCCGAGGGATGCAGAAAGAAAGTTGCTAGTCCCTACTGCTTGCAGTGCCATAAAAAACCTCTTTGGTTTTGAAATAAAGTCAAAAATAAGAAACAGACGAAATTCTTCAAACTAAAATATAAAATACACTGTTTGTAATTTTTTTTATTTAGGGTTGCGTCTAAATTTTTTGTGTTCTAGTGTTTTCCTCGTTTTTCAAAACCTTAAACCATTGAGGAGACCATGACAGGACTAGCAATATCACGATATGGGATGAGCACCGGAATGTTTTCGCTATTAGCTGCGCCATTCACTTTGATTCAATTGGCTGACGCCGTTTCAAAGCTATCCGTTCCGCTTATTGGTTTGTATGCGCTATCTAATGTTCCCGTAGCAGACGCCAAACATCACTCTAAACCTACAGGCGGAAAGGGTGGGGGTGATATTTTCATAGATTGTATCAATGCTTGCGATGAGAATGGGAAAGATGCTCATGAAGTTGCAAAACTTTTTTGCTATGGTATGTGTGGATTGATAAGCCTATTCAAGAAAGACAAATAAGAATCGTGAGGTCAAATGAAAGAACTGATGCTTAGTCCAATAGGGATGTCAGTAATCTTGGTTGTGAGAATATTCTTAGGATCGCTGTGTTTGTGTGGCGGGACCCATTTGTTTGGCTTCAAAAACCTTACCCCATTTTTTTCATGGAAAAGGGTGGTAGGCATTGGCTTGCTGACATTCGGGTTGCGGCTGCTTATCGACGCTATATTCTGCTTCAATCTTACGTAATTACCTTGGAGTTACTCCTCATTTCTTTTAGGAATGGGGTGTATCAATTTCATGATTCCACTATCGATAGACGAACTCCAGTTACTGGTTACGTTACGAACTTTTGACTGGATAGGTTTCTCCGACAAGCTCTCAAGGAGCTCATTATCAGCCGGATAAAAAATATTGAATGATATGTATCCTTTAGGATACAATAGGCTCATGATAGAAATAGACGTTGAGATCTATGAAACCTCCAATGGGAAGCGGCCATTTGAAGAATGGATTAAAGACATTAGAGAGGTTCATACGCGAGCTAAAATCTTAACGCGCATTGATCGTCTGAAGATGGGAAATTTTGGAGATTGCAAAACCCTTCAAGATGGAGTATGTGAACTTAGGATTCATTATGGGCCAGGGATCAGAATCTATTATGGAAAGATTGGAAACAAACTTGTCCTCTTACTCTGTGGAGGCGACAAAGGATCTCAGGAAAAAGATATCGAAAAGGCAAAGGAGTACTTGAAGGACTTTCAATCAAGGGAGAAAAATCATGGCAAAAAGTAGAAAATATCAGGACTTTTTAATCGAGCATCTAAAAGACCACGATGAGGCAGTTGCCTATCTAAATACTGCATTGGAGGAAAGCCTCAAAGGCGATGCAGAATCTCAACATCTTTTTCTCACCGCCCTCAGAAACGTCGCAGAAGCTCAAGGTGGAATCGGCAATCTTGCAAAAAAAGCTGGCATAGGCAGAGAAAGCCTCTACAAAACTCTTTCAGAAAAAGGCAACCCCAAATGGCATACTCTTGTTTCTTTAGTAATTGCTTTAGGCTTGAATTTGCGACTAGCTTGATTTGGATTTACTGCTAGGTATATAAAGTTGGAAAGAGACCCGACTTATTGTTGAATTTTTAGATTCGCTATTTATCCCTCCAGAGAGCAAGCTAGCAACCTTAATTCCGCCTTCTGTAGAATTTTCAACAGTGACGGCAACATCAAACTGAACGTTTTCTGAATTTCTATGGACGAAACAAATATTCCTGTCTACCTCAGAAGCAGCTTCGTCTACCCCACTGATTATTTCTACTAGCGACTGTTTTATAAATGCTTTTAATTCCATAGGACTCTAAAGAAACTCCGGGTGTAAGATTCGAACTTACGACCAATGGATTAACAGTCCACTGCTCTACCACTGAGCTAACCCGGATCAAAAAGCACTGCCATCGTATCTTCGAAGCTCATTTTTTTACAACCGAAATTCTCCTTGAGGATGGATGGAGATCCATGATACTGTATGCCTTCCGAGGCAGTATCTTCTATGGACGAATTAAAAGGGAGCATCGAAGCCATCGTCTATTCCCAGCCGGAAAACGGCTTCACCGTTGCCCGTCTCAAAGAACCGGGAAAAAAAGAGTTTACAGTGATCGTAGGCATCCTCCCCTCTTTGCAGCCGGGAGAGGCGGTCTGCTGCAGCGGTTCTTGGAAAGTCCACCCCTCTCATGGACGGCAGTTCGAAGTGGCCGACTACACAGTCGAAATGCCAAGCGATCTGGCCGGTATCCAAAAATATCTTGAATCAGGCCTCGTCAAGGGGATTGGACCGGTCTATGCGAAAAAAATCGTCGCCCGGTTCGGACCCGACACACTCAAAGTAATCGAGGAAATGCCGGAACGGCTCTTTGAGATCCAGGGCCTCGGCGAAAAAAAGATCGAGAGCCTGAAAGAGAGCTGGCGCCAGCAGCGTTCCATCCGCGATGTCATGATCTTTTTACGGACTCATGGAGTCAGTCCAGCTTACGCGCAGAGAATCTATAAGGTGTATGGGGATCAAAGCATCGAGAAGGTGAAGGAAAATCCCTATAACCTGGCAAAAGATGTGGCCGGAATCGGATTCAAGCTGGCCGACGCGGCAGCGCAAAAGCTGGGCTTCGCCCTCCACTCGCCGGAAAGGCTCATGGCGGGAATCCAGTTCGTCCTTTGGGAACTCGCCGGAGAGGGGCATACATGCTTCCCTCAAAAAGATTTTCTCCCTTTGGCAATCGCGGCGCTCGATGTGAAAGTGGAGCTATTGGAGGCCGAAATCACCGCTCTGGTGGAAAAGAGAAACTTAATAAGCAAAGAGGGCTTTCTGTGGCTCGCGCCTTTTTACGCCTATGAGCAGGGCATTGCAAATGATTTATCTAGGATTAAGAACGGTTTGCAGGCGATCCGGCCGATCGACGGGCTGAGGGCAGCCGACTGGGCAGAAGAGCAGCTGAAAATCCGGTTCGCCGACCAGCAAAGAGAGTCGGTGATCCATTCTTTGACCGACAAGGTCCATATCATTACGGGCGGACCCGGAACGGGAAAAAGCACGATTACGAACGCGATCCTGCGGATCATGGAGAAGCGCACTGGAAAGATCTTTCTGGCTGCCCCGACAGGCAGGGCCGCTAAGCGGCTAACCCAAATCACCCACCGGAAAGCGTTTACCCTCCACGCGCTTTTGGAAATGGATTTCAAGACAGGCGGTTTCAAGCGGGGGCGGGACAATCCGCTCGACTGCGATCTGGCCATCGTCGACGAGGCCAGCATGATCGACACTCCCCTCCTCTTCCATTTTCTGCGGGCCATTCCGACGCACGCAAGGCTTTTATTGGTAGGCGACATCGACCAGCTTCCGAGCGTGGGACCGGGTACGGTTCTGCGGGATTTGATCGCTTCGAAGCTCGTGGGAGTCACCCGCCTGACCGAAATCTTCCGTCAGGCAAGAGGCTCCAAGATCATCACGAATGCGCATCGGATCAACCATGGGGAATTCCCGTCATTGGAAACGCCTCGAGACAGCGATTTCCATTTCATCGAAGCGGAAACGCCTGAGGCGATCAAAGAGATCATTTTGGAGCTTGTTGCGAAAGAAATCCCCGAGAGGTGGAAATTCGATCCGGTCGATGAGATCCAAGTTCTTTCACCTATGAAAAGAGGAACTGTCGGAGTCGAGCTACTCAACGAATCGCTCCAAGGTCTCTTGAATCCCAGCAGCCAGCCCCTCTTCCGGACAGGGCGCCGCTTCCATGTCTCCGACAAAGTCATGCAGATACGCAACGATTACGACAAAAGCGTCTACAATGGAGACATCGGCCGGATCGCGGGGATCGATGCCGCGGAGCAGATGCTGACTGTGGTGTTCGATGATAAAACCGTCGAATACGACTTCACCGAATTGGACGATTTGATTTTGGCTTACGCAACCTCGGTCCATAAATACCAAGGGAGCGAAGCGCCTTGCATTGTGATGCCCATCCATCCATCCCACTTCAAACTGCTGCAGCGCAATCTGCTCTACACGGCGGTGACACGGGGCAAGAAACAGGTATATCTTGTGGGAACGAAAAAAGCGATCGGAATGGCCATCCACAACGATCAAGTTCAAAAAAGATACACAGGACTCGAAGCGACCTTGAAAGAAATAGCCGGAACATCCCAGCAGCCCTTAGTCCGGCAGCTGGAATTTATGTACGGCCGTCCGCAGCAGGATGCTTAAATATAGGATCATTTGCGGCAAGAAACTTGCCGCCCATGACCAGAGCGAAGACTCTCTCCACTCAAGAGAGAGTTCTTCAAATTCTGACGATTTGCCTGTCTCCTAGGTTTTCCAAGATCTCGCCGAGCAAATAGACCGCTCCCCCGCTAAGAGCTAAATAGGCCGGGATCGACTGCATCGCAAGGATCATGGAAGCTCCGGAGCTCATCATCAGGCCGATGGCTGCAAGACTCAGAATCCCTGCGAGATAAGCCGCATATCCCATCGCCTGGAATGCGGAGGCTAAAGCGCACCGGATCTTTTCCGCAGTCTTCGCAACAGGAGAACTTTCCTCTTCCGCATTTCTTGGGATTTTTAAGCCAATAGTCAAACGATTTACTCCATAAGTCATAGCAACCTCCATTAAAAAAAAGAAAAGATTACAAAGAGACGACTTTAGGTCAACTGCATTCGAAGATGGAAATCGGATAGTCTCTAAGAAATTGAATCAGGCTCTGCCAGCGACGAAGCAGCGGTCCGTTTCAGCGGTCAAAATAATGCCAAAACGCGAAACCTGAATTTTATAGGTTCTAAGAAACGGAACTGCCTGGAGGAAGGGCTTGGATCATCGGCAGTTCTAGACCGGAATCGAACGAAGCGGCCAGAATCATTCCTTGGCTTTCGATTCCCATGATCGTCGCTGGCGCAAGGTTGGCGACCAGGATGACTTTTTTTCCGACGAGTTGCTCCGGATCATAGGAAAGGGCGATCCCTGAAACGACCGTCCTCTTCTCAAAACCAAGGTCGACGAGGAGCTTGAGAAGTTTTTTTGATTTGGGAATTTTTGCCGCTTCGATGATTTGCGCAATGCGGAGGTCGAGTTTATCGATTTGGTCAAATTGGATCGGAGCTTTCACTGCAGGCAAGCTGGCTTCGGCTGCCATAGCTTTTTGCGCATCCTTTTTTTTGCCGAGCTTCGCAACCTGCTCTTCGATTTCCTCATCTTCAACTTTACGGAAAAGGATCTCGGGCTCAGAGAGTTTTTGGCCGGTGGGATAAGGCATTTCGCGAATCTTCGACCAATTTTGTTTGGCCAGATCCGTCTTGAACCCAAGCATCTGCCAAATCTTCTGAGCTGTCTCTGGAATGATTGGAGATGCGGCCAAGGCGAGGTTCACGATGCAAGAGATAGAGACTGCAATCGTGGTCTCGAGAATCCCTCTTTCTGCAGGGTTCTTGGCTGAAACCCAGGGCTTTTTCGCATCGAAATAGGTATTGCCCAACTGGGCAAGTTCCATGAGGATCTGACAGGTCTTCCGCAAATGGAAAGCGGAATAGCTGCCCGAAATCATGTCCATTTGAATTTTGATCTGCTCGAGAAAATGCCGGTCTTCGCCCTGCAGATCGCCGAGCGGCGGCATTTGAGAAGAACAATGAGTCTTTGCGAAAACGAGGACGCGGTTGACGAAATTCCCGAATTTCCCTAGAAGTTCCGTGTTGCATCGCTTTTGAAAATCTTTCCAGCTAAATTCAGAATCGGAGGTTTCCGGCGCATTCGCAGCGAGGGCGTAGCGAGCTTGGTCAGCAGTATATTTGGCAAAAAAATCTTCGAGATCTATCGTCCATCCGTCCGATTTGGAAAATTGCTTTCCTTCGAGCATCAGAAACTCGTTGGCGGGGATCTCGTCAGGGAGTTTGTAGGGCAGATCCTGCCCCATGAGCATCGCCGGGAAAAAGACCGCGTGGAAAGGAATATTGTCTTTGCCGATAAATTGGACAAGTTTTGTTTTCGGTTCGAGCCAATAGTGCTTCCATCGATCGGGTTGACCGACCTTTTGCGCCCATTCTTTTGTGGCGGAGACGTAGCCGATCGGCGCATCGAACCAGACATAAAAGACTTTTCCTGGCCGCTCCGGCACGGGAACGCCCCAATCGGAATCGCGAGTGATGGCGCGAGGCTTCAAGTCGTCGATGTAATGCATAGCGAATTTGACGACGTTTTCCTTCCAGTCTTTACTATTGATCCACTCCGCTAGCCGCTCTTTGAATCGGTCGAACCGTAGATAGAGGTGGGCGCTCGGCTTTAAGACAAGCGGAGAGCCGGTCAGCTTGGAGCGGGGATTTTTCAGGTCAGTCGCCTCGAATGAGCTAGCGCAACGCTGGCATTCGTCGCCGCGGGCCTCTTCGAAACCGCATTTGGGACATGTGCCGACAACGTAACGGTCGGCAAGAAACCGTTTTTCCGTCTCCGAATAGAGATGATTTTCGGTCTTCTCTTCGATCAGCCCCTTTTCTTCAAGGGCTCTAAAAAAATCTTGAACGACAGGGACATGGCCGGGCCAGGTAGTCCGGCTGTAGTGATCAAAAGAAAAATGGAGTTTTTCAAAAAAAGCTTGAATGATCCCATGGTAGAGATCAACCTGTTGTTGAGGCGTCCGCTTAGCAAGGTCGGAGCTCAGTGTAATGGCAACACCATGCTCATCGGAGCCACAGATATAAAGGACATCGTTTCCGATCAGGCGCTGGAAACGAGCATAGCAATCGCCCGGCAGATAAGCTCCAGCGATATGCCCAAAGTGTAGAGGCCCGTTCGCATAAGGCAAAGCCGAAGTGATGAGAACCGTTTCCACAATGCTACTATCTATTTCTTGGCGTCTTCGTCGGCCCGTTGTTCCACGGCCTCAAGAATTGCTCCCAAATTCGAGGGAGCTCCACCCATGATGATGTTGCGGCCAATATTGATGGCGAAATTGCACAAGTTGAAGTTGTTCTTAAATTTTTTTCTTAAACGTTCGGTTGTTAACGAATCTGGATACATCTCTTTTTCCCTTTGCCAAACAGCATCGGCAAAAATAGAGTTTAATTCAACCGAATTCTATGCTCCTCAGCGATAAAGATCGAGCGAAAGATCTCGTAGGCCAGTTTCAAATTTTCATTCACGATCAGATAGTCGTAGCCCTTAGAGGCTTCCATCTCTTTCTCGGCCCAGGAAAGGCGCGTCTCAATCGATTCATGCGACTCCGATTTTCTGCCATGCAGCCGTTTTTTCAGCTCTTCAAAATTGGGAGGGCAGATAAATATATAGACCGCATCGATTACGTTTTTCAGCGACTTTGCCCCTTGCGTATCGATGACGAGGGCGACATGTTTACCTTTCTTGAGATGCTCTTCGACCGCCTTTCTCGACGTTCCGTAATCATTGTCGAACACATGGGCATACTCGAGGAAGTCCCCTTCGGCTGTCATTTTTTTGAACTCTGCTTCGCTTACGAAATGGTAGTCGCGACCTTCTATTTCATTGGGCCGCATCTTGCGAGTCGTATAGGATACGCTCTCCACGACGCAATGAAATTCTTCGGTAAGCATCCGGACGAGCGTCGTTTTTCCCGTTCCAGCGGGTGCGCTCACGACGAACACGATCCCCTTCTTCAATCCACCGAGCAATTTCATCATTCGATATTCTGTATCTGTTCCCGGACCTTTTCCAATTCACTTTTCATTTCGATGACGAGATGGGAGATTTTCGCATCGAACGACTTGGAGCCGATCGTATTGATTTCACGCCCCATCTCCTGGATCAAAAAATCCATCTTCCGGCCGATGGTTCTTTCTTTACCCTCAAACATCTCGTAAAATTGACTAAAATGAGATTCGAGCCGCGTGATTTCTTCGGTGATGTCGACCCGGTCGGCAAAAAGAAGCGTTTCCCGCAAGATCCGATCGTCTAGCTCGGGGCTTGCCTGCAGTTCTTTCATCTTATCGACGAGGTTTTTCTTCATCCGCTCCGAGGCTTCGGGGGCGAGCGATTCGATAGCTTTGAGATTTTTTTTCATGGCGGCGAGCCGCCGCTTCACATCTACCGAGAGCGCTTTGCCTTCCTTGATTTTCATTTTGATTAAGCCTTCCAGAGCCTCCTCTAGGCACTTTACGACTGCTTCGAGATCCTGATCTTCCGCTAAATTCACTTTCTGTTGGATGGGGGAATAGAGCATGAGGAAGGGAAGATCGATTGTTTTGGAGTCGTAACCGAGACTCCTTGCGATCTTCTCCCATCCCCGTTTCAATTCCTTGAGCGCTTGGGGATTCGGGAGCTGTGCCAGAGTGGCATATTCGCTGGGAATCACATGAATTCTCACGGAAACCTGGCCGCGGGAGATCTTTTCCCCAACGCACGTACGGATATCGTGTTCGAACCGTCCGAATTCCTTCGGCAGGGAAACGAAGATTTCAAGGTATTTGCGGTTGACTGACTGGATTTCGGCGATCAGTCTTCCGAAAGGAGCATCGAAGATCGCGCGTCCGAAGCCCGTCATGCTAGCTAGCATAGTCGGCCTTTATGTCCATAGTAGGGAAAATATCCAATCCTTGTCAATGCATTCCACTTTTCTTTAGAAAATGTCTGCTTTTCGATAAATCTGCGAAAACCGCTTCAATAGGCTTCATCGGCTCTTGATATTGTCCCTTGCATTTAATCCCAAAAGCGCCTTAAATCACTCCCAAAAACGACGAAACCGGAATTTTACAACACCCCTCTAAACCTTCCAAGTCAAAAATATTGGAGCGGATTATGATCCATTTGGCGCGAACACTCGAATCCAGCCTGCTTCCCTTCCCCGATACCATGTCCTGGGAAAAAGGGAATATCGTCAGAACCGAATGGTCGGCGGCCCAGAAAATCCAATACCGGGCCGGACAGACTTTTCACTTCCTTGCTAGCGTCGCCCTTTTTCCTGTAGCGCTCGCAATGAGCCTAGGTTCCCGCATGATCGCCCTGTTTCATGGCCCCGCTCCGCGAATCGAAAAAGCCGATTCCCCTGCAGATTTGTCATCGGCGCTTCCTGCTGATTTCGGATTCGCCGATTCTCTTTTTCAAACATCCGGCCTGGGGACTTGGGCTTCAGCGACCGAACTAAAAGGGAGATCGAACTGGAACCAGTGGCTGAAGCCGGAGCATATCGAAGGGCCAAATACCTACCCAGAACGCTTTGTCGATATTTTGAAAAACCCTCTTCCTTTCATCCAAATTCTGAAAAACGACCTAAATGTCACAGCCCACCGCTTCTCTCTGGAATGGGCCGTCATCGAACCTACGCAGGGCAAACTCGATCTCGAAGCCATCGATCTCTATCGAAACTTCATCAAAGAGCTGAAAAAAGCAGGAATTGAACCTTATGTGACGCTCCATCATTTCGTCCTACCGGAATGGTTCGGAGATTTCGAACAGCTTGAGAACGTCGATCTTTTTGTTAGCCATTCTCTTAAAATGATGGACCTCTTCCCGGAGGTGAAGAATTGGATGACCATCAACGAACCCGGCGTTTACGCCTTGCAAACTAGGATTCGCCGCGTTTATCCGCATCCGCCGAGCAAACGCAATGACCTTGATAGCGCTGCCCAAGTTCTCCGCAACCTCCTGATCGCCCACTGCAAAATCTACAAAAACGCTAAGGAAAAATTCGGCGACAAGGTGCTAGTCGGCATCACCCACCAGTGGTTGAATTTCGAACCCCTTGAAGGAAACCCTTTGGAAAGAATAATCTGCTATTTCATGTCCAAAATTACCCACTACGCCGTTTACAACTTCTTCAAAACGGGCCGCTTCGATTTCGATATTCCACTGAAAACTAACGTCCATTTGAATATTTCTGAAAAAGAGTTCGAAAAAAACAACCGCTTCCTTGACTTCATCGGCGTCCAATTTTATGGGTATCCCCGCTTAAAAGCAGGATTCAACGGAGCGCAGGAATACCCTGGACACGGAACCATAAACATTCCTCTCCTGTTCACCGGCCTGACATTCGGATCCACCTGTCCCAAAGGAGGAAAAGCCATGAGCTTCGGCCCAAGCTTCTATCCTGAATCGCTCCAGGACTGTCTGACAGAAGCGGCAGCTCTAAATAAGCCGATCGCCATAACAGAAACTGGCTGCGACGCGAGAATCCAAAAATGGGGAGACAAAGAATTTACGATCGATAACGAAACTCAAAAAGAATACTTCGTGAAAATTGCTCCCATCTTGCATCGCTTTAAATACCAAATGAAAGCCTTTTTCACTTGGACTCTCTGCCGCGGCCACCTCGAGTGGGACCGAGGCGCTTTCCCCGCTCTCGGAACCGTGGAAGTGATGAAAGACCGCTCTCGCAAGATCACAGGCTGCAAGCTATACCCCGCCGCAGAACTGCTGCAAAAAGTCTATGGCGAGAGGAAATTCACCAAGCAAGCAGCTTAGGAATTGTCTAAGGAGGCAAAATGGCTTAAAAGGGCGATTTTGTTGGTCCCGCGAGTTTTGCAATTGGCTCACCTAAATAAAATTCATTCGCTGCGGGGCAAATAGCCCAGGCGCCCAGTGCCGAGAAATGGACAAAGTCCAGTTAGAGGGTGTGATAAAATTCAGCTTTCGTCGCTTTCTTTCATAGTCCATGAATGAATTTTTTTTATTTATACTATAAAATATTTTATTAAAACTATTTAGTTTTCTTATAATGACAAAAACAATACAATACAAAAAAAGGAGCGGCGCATGTCAATTTCAAGTTCATTAATTACGAGTTTGACCAACTGGAGAAATCCAGAGGGAGCTGAAGAAAACTGGAAAGGCCGGGAGCATAAATATACCCATCTTCCTTCGTTTAAAAGAATCTTAATCTCTGAAGCTGCTTTTGCGGCGGTCGGGTTGGCGGCTATCGTCGAATCAACCATGAACGCGGCATTCATCCTCTTTTCTCTGCCTTTCCTCTTGATCGATAGCAAATCACTCCAACTTCCCCTCCAGCGGCTGAACAGCAGTGCGTTCGCAGCGGTGTGGTGCGCCGTGAATCTCGTATTGAATATTGGAGTATCGAACATGACGGCAAAAGAAGAGACAGCGCGGAATTTTACTTTCAAAACTTATCAATTATTCATAAAACAGTTCGCCTCATAACCTGAGAGGGCCTTGTTGCATAGATCAGCCTGCGGCTGATCTATGCAACAAGGCCTATCGGATTCACTTTCTGTCGATTTTTCGGTTCTTTTGAGCCGATTTTCGATTCAAAGTTTGAGGGTAATATTAACCCGAAATTCAGGTTATTAACTACAGTCTCTGAGAGTGGGTTCGATCCGTCTTTTAATAGAAAATGCGTTCATGGAGCCATTTTGTGGCAATCCACTTCTCTCCCGCTATCACGGGAGCGCCTCCATGAAGGGTCAACGGATCGACTTTTCCATCAGGCGTGCAGCTATAGAAGACGAGCGCAGTCCCCTTGTGAGGCGTTACTGAAATCTTCACCGTTGGGAAGATGGTTTCTCCTCCTGCCTCAGGAGTATTGAGATACATGATCACTGTGGCTACTCTTTGCCCCCCTCGTTTCAATTGAGCAGCGCCTCCCGGCGTATCTGGAGAAAAAAAATCGAAATGAGGCTGGTACTCAGCGCCCATTTGATAGGCAAGCACTTGAATCGCTTCACCATTTGCAACAGGCAAACCCGTCAGCTGGGCTATCCTGTGATCTATGCTTCTTAAAACGGGATCTTGGTGGTTCGAGGGAAAAAACATCCCCTTACTGGATCTTCTTGAATCAACTACATCTCCGTTTATTCCATGATCATCGAGGACGGTCGACCTTTGTAAATGAGGACGAGCGGCCTGAATAATATAATCGCATTCGGCCTCTGAAAGAAAATCGGGGATGAGATAAACCCGAGGAGACATCGAAAGGGTTTGCAAAGAAAATTCCGCATGAAGGGCGGAGACGAAAAGAAAAATAAGTCCAAATATCTTCATAATCCTTCCTAAGGGACTGTTAAATAATAAAGTAAACTATTTCACCGCGCCAAATCAACCGAAAATCGACGATCAGAAATGGGGTAGTATTCATGCGACACAACCCCATTTCTGATCGTCGATTTTAGGCGATTTCGCGCAGGTCAAATGGTTTATTTGGTATTGCTTTATTGTTTAACAGTCCCTAAGTGCCTTGTGGATTTTTTCAAAAAATTTATATCAGCACTTGTTTTACATCAATTTCAAAAATTTTTGAAAAGAATCTCTTGAGATGAACCTTGAAGCGATTTTACCGGCTCGAAAGATATCCGGTGAAGAGGACAGGGGCCATATTTACGTATTGCGTCTACATGTTCTGCCGTGCCATAGCCTTTATGTTTCCTAAATCCGTAATGAGGCCACTTGAGATCGAATTCGACCATCATCCGATCCCGAGTGACTTTCGCTATAACGGAAGCGGCTGCGATGGAAATGGAATGCGCGTCCCCTTCGACGATTGGGAGTGTCGGTATAGAAAAAACAGGCACCTGGTTTCCGTCGATCAAAAGATAATCGGGAGGAATGTTCAAGGCTTCGACAGCTTGGCGCATCGCGAGGAACGTCGCTTGCAAAATATTGACGCGGTCGATCGTCTCGACATCGCTGATCCCTAATCCGTAACGAGTTTCAGGATGCAGGGTGATGCTCTGATAAAGGTTTTCGCGTCTTTCGGGAGTGAGTTGTTTGCTGTCGTTGAGATGCTCGAAATACGAATTTCGAGGAAGGATGCAGGCTGCGGCTACGACCGGTCCAGCTAAAGGGCCTCGTCCCGCCTCGTCGATTCCGGCAATACGGATAAACCCATCATCAGCCAAGCGCTTTTCATGGAGGGACATGGTTTGTAAACGAAATAACTCCGCCTGTGAGATGACTCGCTGCATGCAGCAAATCTAAATCGGGCGGAGCTTTTACAAAAAGATTTATTTTTCAGTGGCGTCGGATGGAGGAGCTTCGGCCAAAGGTTCCGTCTCGGCTTCTGCAACAAAGAGCTCGCGAAGTTTAGTCGCTTTACCGGCTTTCCCTCGCATGTAGTAGAGTTTCGCGCGACGCACTTTACCGGAACGGATAACTTCGATTCCTGCGATCCGAGGGCTGTGGATCAAGAAGACCCTGTCCATGCTCGAACCGTAAGCGGTACGGTAGATCGTGAATGTTTCAGAAAGGCCAGTGCCTTTCTTTGCGATCACAGTGCCTGTAAAGGCCTGGATCCTCTCCTTGTCCCCTTCGACAATCCGTGTGTTGACACGGACAGTATCGCCGATTTTGAAAACGGGAACCTCTTTTTTCAAATAGTGAGCTTCGATCTCTTCGATCGCAGGTATGCGGCTCATGTTCTCTCCTTAACTAGTTCAGGCCGAATCCGGCTTGTTTTTTTTATTGCTTCTGTTTCTCGCCATTTCTGGATCTCTGCATGGTTGCCTCCGCGCAAGACCGCCGGCACTTCCAATCCTTCAAACACCTCGGGCCGCGTATAATGCGGCGCGTCGAAGATCCCATTTTGGAACGAATCCTCTCGCACGGCGTCCGGATGTCCGATCACCCCGGGGATGAAACGGGATACGGCATCGACTAAGACGATCGCGGCGGCGCACCCGTTCGTCAATACATAGTCGCCAATGCTGATCTCTTCATCGACAGCGATTTCAATCGCCCGTTCGTCAATCCCCTCATAATGGCCGCACAGGAGGATCAGATGTTCCTTACGAGACAACTCCTCGCATTTAGCCGCACTTAGCAAGACGCCTTGCGGCGAAAGGCAAACCACATGGGAACGCGGGCTCCTGACGCTTCGGATCGCTCTCACTACCGGATCCGGCTTCATCACCATTCCGGGACCGCCTCCGAAAGGTCGATCGTCGACTCTCTGATGCTTGTTCTCAGCAAAATCCCTGATATCGGTGTGCCGGATTTCGATGCACCCCTTATCTTGGGCCCGCATCAGCATGCTGACATCAAACGGGCCGCGGAAATATTCAGGAAAAAGCGAAAGAATATCGACCAGCACGGTTATTTTTTCTTGCGTTTGGATCTCGCCTTAACCCGCTTCGCTACTTGTTTCACCGTCATCTGCTTCACGATTTCAGGAGCCATCGTTTTGACGAGAGAACGAACTCGGTCGCTGATTTGGGCACCGTTATCGATCCAATACTGGAGACGGGCAAGATCGATAAAGTGGTTTTTTTCATTCGGAGCGAACGGATTGTACCATCCGAGTTTCTCGACATATTTGCCATCTCTTGGATATTTGACGTCCGTTACGACAATCCGGAATCTCTGGCGGCTGTTGGCGCCCTGCTGTCTCATTCTAATGATCAATGCCATTTATTTTTACCCTCAAACTGTGTTTTCATTTCGTTCAGACCCTTCATTTTTCCTTTTAGGTCTGGCATATTCTTAAATAGTTGCTTAACTCTCTTAAAACCTTTCACCAAACGGTTCACATCATCGATATCGACGCCGCTTCCCTTTGCGACACGTTTGCGCCGAGAAAATTCGAGTTCGTCTTTTTCTTGCCTTTCGCGGGGCGTCATGGAGAGGATGATGGCCTCCATTTTGCCAAATTCCTTATCGGAAAAATCGATATCCCCCAAAGCGCCAAGCCCAGGCATCATCTTCAAGATGCTTTTGAAAGACCCCATTTTCTTCACCATGCCCATCTGCTTGAGGTAATCTTCATAAGTGAAGGTCGCTTTGCGGATCTTTTTTTCGAGTTCTTCGCTCTCTTTTTCATCAATGTGTTCTTTCGCCCGCTTGACGAGGTTGATCACATCGCCCATTCCGAGAATCCGGTCTGCCATCGAACGGGGATTGAAAAGCTGTAAATCACCGACCTTCTCTCCCACCCCTTCGAATTTCAGCGGCTTTTGCGTCACTTCCCGAATCGAGATCGCAGCTCCAGCGCGGGCGCTTCCGTCGAGCATGGTCAAAATCGTTCCGGTGATTTGCACGCGCTTATCGAATTCGGCTGCAGTCCGGACGGCGTCTTGACCAGTTGCGGCGCTTGCGACAAAAAAAACTTCCCGCGGATCCAGCGCAGCCTTCATTCCTTCGAGTTCTTTCATGAGCTCTTCATCAAGATGAAGGCGTCCGGCCGTATCGATGATCAAAACATCGTACGCTTCCTGCTGAGCTTTCTCATACGCCCGCTTCGCGATTTCAAGAGGATTGCTTTCTCCATCTTGAAAAAAAACGGTTACGCCGATGTCAGCACCAAGCTTCTTCAACTGCTCAATCGCCGCAGGGCGCTGCAGATCGCAGGCAGCGAGCAAAATCTTCTTGTGCTTTTCAGTCTTTCCAATGTATGCGGCCAACTTGGCGCATGAGGTTGTTTTCCCCGAACCTTGCAGTCCGCAGACCATGAGCACCGAGATTTTTCCTTTCAAATCGAGAGGAGTCTCGTCGCTTCCCATCAGAGCGACCAATTCGTCATGGACCAATTTGATGAACTGCTGGCCCGGCGTCACAGACTTCAAGACGGCATCGCCAACGGCTTTTTCCTTGACCCGACTTATGAATTGGCTGACAACATGATAATTTACATCGGCATCGAGCAAGGCAAGGCGAACTTGACGGACGGCATCTCCGATATTTTCTTCGGACAGGGTCCTTTTCCCGGATAGACCAGAGAAGAGATTTTGAAATTTTTCAGTAAGAATGCCGAACATACAAAAAGTCTTTAAAGGACATTACTATACTCGAGAAAGTTATTGCATTTCAAGGAAAAAGAAGCGGTCTTTTCCGGACCAATCGGCAAGCTTCTCCCTTTTGGTCCAAATAGACGAAGAAAAAATTCTTTGCACTGCATCCCCTTGTGTAGATCCAATTTCCAAAAATACCCGAGCTCCGGTATTGAGGCATGGGGGCAGCGTTTTCTCTAGCCTTTCAAAAAATTCGGTACCCCGCTCGCCTCCTACAAGGGCTATTTTGGGTTCAAACATGCGAACCGACGGGTCTAAAGAAAAATATTCATTTACCGAGATATAAGGAGGATTGACCACGACCATGTCCGATTTCCTGCCTTTGAACGGTTCAAGAAGGTCTCCTTGCAAAAACTCGACCTGCACCGCATTCGATGCGGCGTTTGCTTTTGCAACAGCTAAAGCGTCGGGTGATTGATCGGAAAGAGAGACGGCAATGCCGGGAAATTTCTTTTTGAGCGCGATCCCGATGCACCCGGATCCGGTACAGACATCCCAAACCGACGCGGGACTCCCGAACCGCTTTGCGATATGGTCGACCAGAATTTCAGTTTCAGGACGGGGAATGAGCACCCTTTGATCGACTTTCATGTTGCATCCGTAAAACTCAACCTCGCCAATGATATATTCGAGAGGCTCCCCCTCAGAAAGCCTTTTGATCCAAAGCCTCATCTTTTCCAACTCATTCTCGACGACTGGACGGTCGAATTGCAGATAGAGATCGATCCGCTTAAGTCCCAGCGCATGGGCAATGAGCTCTTCGGCAAGGCGCTTGGGTCGGTCTATCTTCTTGCTCTCAAGAAAAGCCGACGACGCTCTTATGATTTCCCCTATCGTTTTCATGATTTGAGTTTTTCTTGATAGAAGTAGTTGACTAACGGAATCGTCAGATCGTCGAGATCTCCTTCCATGACCCGGTCGAGTTTGTAGAGTGTCAGGTCGATCCGATGGTCCGTCACCCGGTTTTGGGGAAAATTGTAGGTTCGGATTCGCTCAGAACGGTCCCCGCTGCCGACCTGGCTGGAACGGGAGGCCGACATTTCGGCTGCGGCCTTGCGCCTTTGCTCTTCAGCAATGCGCGACGAGAGAAGGCGCATGGCTTTTTCTTTATTCTTATGCTGGCTACGTTCTTCCTGACAAGCAACGATCGTTCCCGTGGGAATGTGAGTGATCCGAACAGCGGAATCGGTTCTGTTGACATGTTGGCCGCCAGCGCCGGAAGCTCGATAGGTATCGATCTGAAGATCTTTTTCGTCAATCTGGATCTTTTCGGTTTCATCGGGCTCAGGAAGGACGGCGACAGTGATCGCCGATGTGTGGACGCGCCCTTGTGTTTCGGTGTCGGGAACCCTCTGGACTCGATGCGTGCCCCCTTCATATTGCATCAAACGGAACACGTTGTGCCCCGCAAGGGACATGATGTATTCTTTGTATCCGCCTAATTCAGAAGAGGCGGTGGATAGAATTTCGCACTTCCACCCTTTTTGAGTCGCATAGTATTGATACATCCGGACGCAGTCTGCCACGAAAAGAGCGGCCTCGTCGCCGCCTGTGCCAGCTCGCAACTCTAATATGATACTGCGGCTGTCGCGGGGATCGGGAGGGACCAGCAGATTCTGAACAGTCGATTGAGCCGCTTCGCGCTCCGCTTCCAAACGGGCGATCTCTTCGCGCAGCATCTCCTGCATTTCTGGATCGGATTCGTTCTCAAGCAGGGATTTATTTTCAGCTAACTGGTTTTCAGCCGACCGTAAAGCTTCCCAAATTTCTTGTAGCTCAGAGAGCTGGGCATGTTCTTGAGTCAACAGCCGATATTGTTTTTGATCGGAAAGCGTTTCGGGAAGGCCGAGCAGGTCTTCGACTTCTCTAAGCCGGCCCAGCAGCTTCTCTACTTTCTCGTTCACTTTTTCTTCTGCTTCGTCTCTTTAGCTTTCGCTTTTTTCGCTTCTTCCTGCTTATCTTGCGCTTTTTTCGCTTCTTCGACTTTGCGCTGGTATTTCTTCGCGAATTTATCTACGCGTCCTTCAGAATCGATGAACTGATTTGACTTCGTAAAGAAGGGGTGGGAGGAAGAAGAGATCGGAACGCGGCAAATTGGATATTCCTTGCCCTCGAATTGTTCTTTTTCTTTGGGTTGAAGGGTCGTGCCGATGATATAAGTCGATCCCGTTGATGAATCGACAAAAAGGACTTCTTGATAGGGAGGGTGGGTTTTTTTCTTCATAACTTAACTCATTGAATAAACCCTACCGAGTATAGCGAAGGCATCGGATAAAAACAACATTTTTCATGAAATGCCCGTTTGTGCTAAAAATTTTATTGTCATGAAAACGAGCTTCACCCCGTCAAGGACTCCCCTGTCCTTGAAAATCCTTCTTCTTTGGATTTTCGGCATCAGCGCTTTCTCTTACTACCTCGGCCCTTATTTAGCGCTTACCGCAGGCGGCATCCGGCACCTCTACCTGTGGCAGTTCGCTAGCTACCTATTCGTCCACCCCTTTCCGGCCGCCATCATCCACTTGGCCTTCAACCTCTATTTGATCTGGATATTCGGCGCCAGTCTCATGGAACGACTACATCCTCGGCTCTTCTATTTCCTTTTTTTCGGATCTGGAATCACCGCCGGGCTGCTCGCTTGGTGCGCCATGATCGGCTTCCATCTCTTCTCGCCCCTAGTAGGAAGCTCTGCCCCTCTTTATGCCATTCTTACAGCTTGGGTCATCCTCAACCCCGAAGCTCGGATGCTCCTGTTTTTCGCCGTACCGTTCAAAGCGCGCTATCTCCTGCTGGGACTCATCGGCTTCAACCTCCTTATCGATCTTTCGCGCTCCGACTGGATTTCCCTATCCGCCTACATCGGAGCTACCTTGTTCGGCTATCTTTTTACTGTCATTGCCTGCCGAACTAGCAGTCCTTTCTCCTTTCTTTCAGGCTTGGAAAACGGAATTTTACGCTCGATCGAACGGCTGACGCATGTGGGAAAAACACCGGTTCGCCACACAAAGATCTATGACTTCAAATCAGGCGAACCTGTCTTGAACGACGATCAATTCATGGATGCGATGCTCGCGCATATCTCCCTATACGGGGAAGATTCGCTGACTCCGGAAGAAAAGAAGAGGATGCAGCGGATTTCTGAAAAAAAATCCCTAGATAAGAAGTAATAAAATCTACTGCACGGTCATTTCAACTAAGAGCGCGGCTTTAGCAGCTTGAAAACCATGGAGCAACCCTTCTTCATAACGGAAATTGGGATGGAGTTCCAATTCGGGAAAATCATTCGGCTGAAGCACATCATCATCCGTAACGTGAGGTATGATCTTCCGCGCCGTTTTCAGGAGATGCCGCTTCTGGTTTTCGATCAGCTCATCCAGCAGAAGAACGATCTTTTTTTTCACGATTCCTCTGTTTCTGAAAAAAACGGACCATCAAATCGGCAGCTTCCTCTTCGAGGATCTTGCCGGTAATTTCGATCGCGTGCATAGGATGTTTGTAAGCGAAGAGATCGATCCAGCTTCCATTCGCTCCTAACCGAAGATCGGGGGCAGCCCAAACAAGCCGCTCAACCCTTGAGGAAAGGAGAGCCCCCGCGCACATGGGACACGGCTCAAGGGTACAATATAAAGTTGTATGCGCAAGGCGCCAGTTCTTAAGAACCGCGGCTCCGGCCGTAAGGCAGATCATTTCAGCGTGGGCCGTTGCATCCTGCAGAAGCTCTACTTGATTATGTCCCCGGGCAATCACCCGGTTCTCACAAACAAGGACAGCGCCTACCGGCACCTCGTTAGCCTCGAACGCTTTTTGGGCCTCCTTCAAGGCCTCTCTCATGAACACCAAATCATTCATTGGCTAGCGAGTTGCTTCTGGAGCGAGCGAATTTGTTTTTTCAGCGCCTCTACTTCAGTCGTATATTTTTTCAGCACTCCGGCAACTTTGTTTTCATATTTTTCATGGAGCCTTGCGACGTCTTTTGAGTAGCGGTCAGTCAGCTGCTGCAGATTCAGCCGCTCTTCCGTTTCTTTCTCTTCCCCTTTTATTTCTGCTTCTTCTTTTTCTGCTCTAGCGCGCAGACTTTCGAGGACCGATTCAGGAAATACCACGCCATTGAGCACAGAAAATAGATAAGTCTGCAATGTGCCGAATTTGCTGATCGCGCTGCGAAGGATATGTTCGCTTTGTTCTTCCGTGAGGACTTGGATCTTAGTATAGTCGTCGGCGACTAGGTTCAACATCTCGGCAAAATGCGAATAAATATCCCCGTGCTTGAACACCCAGCGATTGACAACCCACTCTGCAAGATCTGCATCGCCAGACAACAAATTTTTTTCGTAGGCTGAAAAAATTTCTTCCATAGTCAGGCGGTTGAGAGGGCGGTTGCCGAAATGGGTTCGAACAAAGGCGGGACTTCCCGGCAAGTGGTCGGTCTTAATATCTTTTTTGATCGCGGTAAGGACCGAAGCGATCCATGGCTTTATAGTTTCAAATTGATTTTTCATATCCATCTAGGAGTGATTGATCCTTTAAAGGATAGCAGCGACCCCGCTAAAAGGCAACGGGGTTGAACGTTTATTCAAATTCAGGTACAATGCGTATATTGACTTAAAACTTAACTCGGAGACCCTCCTCGATGTCTTTAGATAAAGGTACCAAGGAAGAAATCACAAAAAAATTTCAGTTACACGAGAAGGATACTGGTTCTGCCGATGTCCAAATCGCTATTTTGACTGAAAGAATTGCTGAATTGACAGAACACCTTAAGCTGGCTCCAAAAGATCACAGTTCAAGGCTTGCCCTCCTAAAGCTCGTTGGCCAAAGGAGAAAATTGCTCGATTATCTCAATTCCACGGACACAAAACGGTATCAGACGTTGATCGTCCGTTTGAACCTCAGAAAATAATAGGGAGAGTCTCTTCTCCCTCCTTTCGCCCCCTATTTAAATCCCGGATGCGCGAAGGTTTTACAATGGGGGGCATGGGTATGTACGCGGGCAGAAGGCATTAGTCATTTAGGCTACTGAGGGAGTGTGCCGTAAAGATTGCTTCATCGCTTTTTTGGATTATTTTGGCCGCTTTTTGACTTCAAAATTTGGGGGCAATATCGACAAGTATATATGCCCCAAAATTTTGAATCGAAAATCGGCTCAAAAGAACCTAAAAATCGACAGAAGAATCTTTACGGTACACTCCCTAACACACACTCCAGACGGTTTCAAGCAAATGGGATTTTATGGGGTTCTGCAGGCTCCTATCCCTCACTTCGCGCTCCTCCAATGAGCAAAGCGATTTTCGATCAGAAGGCTAGCTCTCTTTTCGCGTTTGTCTTTTAAGCTTTTTTGTTTTACTCTTATCAGTTCACACAAATGGAGAAACGCAAAAATGTTGCATAGAGAAACGATCACAGTCCAAGTCGGAAAAAAAAACCTAAAATTTGAAACAGGCAAAATTGCCAGGCAGGCCAACGGTTCAGTCATGGTCCATTGCGACGAGACGGTCGTTTTCGCTTCGGCCTGCGCATCGCCTTCTGCCGGCGAAGGCATTGATTTTCTCCCTTTGAGAGTCGACTATCAAGAAAAATATTCTTCCGCAGGACGTACCGCAGGGGGGTTCATCAAACGCGAAGGCCGCCCTACAGAGAGAGAAATCCTGGTGAGCCGCCTCATCGACCGCCCTCTCCGGCCAATGTTTGAAGAAGGATACCATAATGAAGTACAGGTCCTTTCCTACGTTTTCTCCTATGACGGGGTCAATATCCCCGACGTCTTGGCGATTTGCGCTTCGTCTGCAGCTCTCGTCATCTCGGATATTCCCCTCGTCAAACCGATCGCCGCGGTTCGAATGGGACTGGTAGACGATGAATTCGTCGTCAACCCGAATGCCGAAGAAGTGAAAAGGTCCCGGCTGGATCTCGTGCTTGCGGGAACCGAAGATGCGATCCTCATGATCGAAGGTTTTTGTGATTTCCTGACCGAAGACGAGGTGCTCAAAGCGATTGAAAAAGGACAGTCGGCGATTTCCGATATTTGCAAGCACCTCGCTGCATGGCGCGAAAAACTAGGCAAACCGAAAAAGCTCGATACCCTCCATAAGATTCCTCATGAAGTGACTAACGCCGTCCATGCTTCCGCTGCCGCCTTGCTTGAATCAGCTCTCCGGATCGGATCGAAACAGGATCGGGAAAAAACTCTTGCTGAAATCCAATCGACCGTTATTTCAACCCTCCTTGCGGGAAAAGAAGACTCGAAGCAAGCCAAGACAGATGTTCTCCTCGCTTATAAGAACCTCCAATCTTCGCTCATGAGAAAAATGATCTTAGAAGAAGGGCGCCGGATCGATGGCCGCGGTCTGAATGAAATCCGGCCGATCGACATCGAACAATCGATTCTTCCCCGGACTCATGGAAGCTCGCTCTTCACCCGCGGTGAAACTCAGACGCTCGCAGTCTGTACGCTCGGCGGAGAAACCTCTGCTCAGCGTTATGAAGACCTCAATGGCGAAGGCTTGGCCCGATTCTACCTCCAATACTTCTTCCCTCCTTTCTCCGTTGGAGAAGTTGGCCGCATGGGCGCTCCGGGCCGCAGAGAAATCGGCCATGGCAAGCTAGCCGAACGGGCTCTCGCCTCCATCCTTCCTAAACAGGAATCCTTTCCCTATGTCATCCGGATCGAGTCGAATATCACTGAATCGAACGGCTCTTCTTCGATGGCCTCGGTCTGCGGCGGCTGTCTAGCCATGATGGATGCAGGGGTCCCAATCAAACGTCCCGTTTCGGGAATCGCGATGGGTCTCGTCCTGGAAGAAGGAAAACATGCGATCCTCTCCGATATCCTTGGAGCAGAAGACGCGCTGGGGGATATGGACTTCAAAATCACCGGCGACGAGCAGGGGATCAGCGCCTTCCAAATGGATATCAAGGTGGAAGGGATTACCCACAAGATCATGCAAGATGCCCTCGCCCAAGCGAAAGAAGGCCGCACCCACATCCTCAAAAAAATGCTCGCCATCTGTCCTAAGCCGAAAGAAGAAATGTCTTCCCACGCTCCGCGCATCGAGACGATCCAGATCAAACCAAGCAAAATCGGCGTCGTCATCGGCCCCGGAGGCAAGCAGATCCGCGCGATCATCGAAGAGACAGGCGCTCAGATCGACATCAACGACAGCGGACTGATCAGTATCGCTTCCAACAGCGCGGAAGCGATGGCCCGAGCAAAGCAGATCATCCATAATCTTACAGCCGAAGTCGAAATCGGCAAGATTTACAATGGACGGATTACATCGATCATGCCGTTCGGCTACTTCGTCGAGATTTTCGGCAAAGAAGGGCTTTGCCACATTTCCGAAATTTCCCAGCAGCGGCTGCAGAACATTCACGATGCCCCATTCCGCGAAGGGGATCAGATCGAGGTGAAAGTACTCGACGTAAACGACCGTGGACAGATCAAACTGAGCCATCGCGCCGTACTCGAATCCGGCCACCAACACGCCCATCGGTAAAACGACAACCGTAAAAGCGGGGGAGCTCCCCCGCTTCATAATTTTTGTCATGGTGATTTTATGCAGCGTATCTTAGCCCGTGAATTGCCGAATTGCATCGGCCAAACAGTCTACATTCGCGGATGGACCAACAACCTCCGTTCTCTTGGAAAAGTTTCTTTCCTCCTGGTGCGCGACCGAAGCGGTTTGATGCAAGTCGTCATCGAAAATAAAGAAGAGCTAGCGAAAATAGAAACTCTTCAGCCAGGTTCAATCCTTGTAATCGAAGGGCGCGCGGCCGATTCCCAGTCCACGTTTAAAGTCGAAATCGTCGATCCGAAAATCACGGTAGAGAACCCAATTCGCGATATCCCGCCGATCGAATACTACAAACCGGAGCTCCACAATGATCTCGAGTTCATTCTAGACCACCGCCCCATCGCCTTGAGAAACCGGCAGCTCCAGGCCGTGTTCAAGATCCAAGCGGAAATCGCCCACGCCTATCGCCTCTACATGCACGACATCGTACAGGCCAGCGAATACTTCGCCCCGAATATCATCGGAGCCTCCTCTGAGGGCGGCTCTGAATTTTTCAACGTCGACTATTTTGGATACACGGCGACTCTCGCCCAAAGCAGCCAGCTCTATAAACAGATCATGGTCGGCGTCAACGAGCGGGTGTTCGCCCTGATGCCGTTTTTTCGAGCCGAACCCTCTCAGACCTCGCGCCATCTTTCCGAAGGGAAGCAGTTTGAATTCGAGATGGGATTTTTCAATCATTGGCATGAAATCCTCGATGTTCAGGAAGGCTGCATCAAGTTCATCGTCCAATATCTAAACCGCCATGCAAAAGCGGAGATCGAAGCGCTGAAGGGGTCGATCATCAAAGCTCCGGCCGATATTCCCTTTCCCCGACTTACCTTTGCCGAGGCCCAACAACTATATTTCGACCGAACCGGCATTGACGAAAGGCATGAACCCGACCTCAGCCCTGCGGCGGAGAGGGAACTCTGCACCTGGGCGGCCGAAACTGTGGGCACCGATCTCGTTTTTATCACTGATTGGTATACGGTCAAACGCCCCTTCTACGCTTTTCCGAATGAAAGCACCCCCAATCTGACGAACACATTCGATCTGCTTTGCGCCGGCACCGAGATCACCTCTGGAGGGCAACGGCGCCATACCTATGAGTCGATGTTGGAAGGGATCCGCTTGAAGGAGATGAACCCATCGAATTTCGAAGACTATTTGAGTATTTTCAAATATGGGATGCCCCCGCATGGAGGCTTTGGCATGGGATTGGAGCGGCTGACCATGACGCTTCTCAAGCTAAAAAATATTAGGGAAGCTTCCCTGTTTCCCTCCGATACCAAGCGTATCGCCGGCAATCGCATCAAAGCTCATATCTTTTTCGGCGGCGAAAACATCCGCAACGAAATTATCCGGCGGTGCCGCGATCAAGGCATTTCGTTCAAACATACAAGCCACGAACCGACTCCGACTAGCCAAGATTCAGCCCGCGTCCGTGGAACGCTATTAGAGGAAGGGGTCAAATCCCTCATCCTCCGAGGAAAGAACACCAAGAAAAATTATCAGTTCAATATTCCTTCTCATCTGAAACTCGACATCAAAGCTGCCTCGGAAGCAGTCGGCGAAAAATGCGAATTCGAAGATCCAGCAACAATCTTTGAACGATTCGGACTGATCATCGGAGGCGTCCCGCCCTTCGGGAATCTCTTGAATCTCGACAACTATTTCGACGATCAAGTCTCGTCCCACAAGCGTTCAGCGTTCAACTGCGGGCTGCCCACTGAATCGATCGTCATGGATTCGAAAGATTTGATCGCCATCGCGGAGCCGAAGTTCGGCAAATTTGCAAAGAGCTAAACAGTTGAGAGAGATAAGCAATTTTCCTCTTGCTTTCTCGATGGAGCGCCTCAAGATTCTTGGGGCGTTCATTCTTCACAATTCGGGGTGGCCGATTTGACCTAGAGCAGCTTGGAGCATTGTGTCTACAAGATGTTTTTTTAAGGACGCAGGACTTCCTGCGAAGCCACTCTACCGAGTGGAAAGACAGATGAGGGCAGAGTTAGAGCGATCTCCCTGCTCAAATTTTTAGAAGGACATCGCAAGCTGCGGCGATTGACTTGAAAGGTCATGTCCCGAAAAATCGACACAACTAAATTACCAATAAAACTAAACTTCTAACACCTTCTTATAATGATACTTAATATTCATTTCTTAACCTTAACCCTAAAATCTGATTTCCTTAAATATTCATCGGCCAGCTCTTGGGCTCGCTTCGTAAGGTAATCATCGCTATCATGTTCTTCGTCGCCATCGTATCCCGCCTCCCTTCCGCATATAGAAGCAACTTCTGAGGTTTCAGAGAGTGTGGTTATAGCTTGAGAATCAACAGAATCATCGTCTGACGATGTAGATGCAGGATCTGACGATATAGATGCAGAATCTGAAGTAAAATCCCCAGGCCAGAGGTCTTCGGAGTCATAGAAATCGGAAGAAGAGGCAGGAGAACTGTCTCTCTTAACTTTCATGAGTTCGATAAGCGAGAAGCTTCTCGATGAATTCCAATTGCTGCAACTCGAATGGATAACATCCGGCAGAGATGATTTTTCAACTGGTTCACGATCTATGGAAGGTAAGGGAGGAAATGAATCTATAGCTTTGATTGTTGTTGACACACATACCCCTGTTTGGTTGTTATTGAAAAAACGTAGTATTTTAAAGCCCTGACTTTAAAATGACAAGATTTTTTTAGTACGCAGAACTTGAGACCTCAAACGAGTAGAGACTGTTGAAGGATCAGAGCGAGAGAAGCCCCGTGTTCAAACTTTGAAATGTGAGGCAATTGGAAAACTCCCGGCGCCAGAAAAATCGATGATTTTCAGCCAGTTTGCCTGGGCCGTAGGCCCTTTACCTTGTGGCCGAGCACAACTTTGAGCAAAGTAGGGCTCGGCCACAAGGAGGCAAAATGGCTTAAAAGGGCGATTTTGTTGGTCCCGCGAGTTTTGCAATTGGCTCTAGTGTTTAACTCAGAACTTTTGCCTCTTTTCCTTAGCAAAATCCATTTTCCTGAAATATTCATCGGCCAACGTATCGGATCGCTCGTCAAGGTAGTTCCTAGAATGTACTTCCCTCTCCCCGTCGTCCATATCGCTACCGTATCCTGTCTCGCTTTCGGATATATAGCCAGCATCTGTTATAGGTGAAACCTCTGGGGCTTGAGGGATTCTGGCTGTAGCGTTTCTCACCTCGATCGAGCGTTGGATATAAGAGGAGCTTTTCTCCGGATCCCATCCACTGAAACTCGAATGGATAACTGGAGCCAAAGATGATTTTGTTCCTGATTTACCATCTATGGCGCTAGGTAATGGAGGAAAATCAAGATCATAAAGCGAATTTATTGGTGTGCCTGTTGACATACTTGCTCCTAATTTGGTTGATTGTTATTGAAAGAAGTGTAGTATTTTAAAGACTAGATTTCAAAAAAAGCAAGAGTTTTTTTTAGTCTTTGAGAAACTCTTCTGCGGTCATGATCTTGGCGCCTTTGTCCTTCATGGCGTCGATAGATCGGTTCTCATCCCCGAGCCGGCGATTGATCGCGCGGCAGGCGTCGAGAATGACCGTAACATGGTACCCGAGCTTTAGAGCATCCAAGACCGAATAGAGGATGCAATAATCGGTTGCCACTCCGACAAAATAGATCTCCTTGAGCTTATGCTCCCTGAGAAAATCGTCAAGGCCGGTCGAGCGGTGATGGTTACTGTCGAAAAAAGCGCTGTAGCTGTCGACTAAAGGATCCGTTCCTTTGTTGAACACCGCTTCGATCTTTTCAGTTTGGAGTCCATCCGCCAACTGCGCTCCGCGGGTATCTTGGAGACAATGGTCGGGCCAGAGAATCTGCTCAACGCTGCCGATCTTGATTGTTTCACCGGTCCGTTTCCCGTGCGTGGAAGCGAAGCTGACATGTCCGGGCGGATGCCAATCGCGAACCGCCACGACATGGTCGAACTTGGGAATCAGCTGATTGATGGTAGCGATGATGAAATTGGCTCCGCTGACTCCAAGAGACCCGCCGGGCATGAAATCCCTCTGCGCATCGGTTACGATCAACGTCAAGATTCTTTGTTTGGCCAATGCCCACCCCTCAGTTCGCGGATCAATTCGATTTTTTTGTGATACAGCCCCTTCTCGAGTCCGGCAAAATAGGGCTGCGGGTTTACAAGCCGCTCCATACTAGGCGGAAGCCGCGACAATTCTACATGAGCGCGTCTTTGGATTTCAGGAAGAGAGGGAAGATCGTAGACTAAGTTTCCTTTCCTGAAAATGGGCACTAAAAGATCCTCAAAATGCAGCGTCTCACCCGACAGCGATCGCTGGTCGTTTGGATCGAGAATGTCGACGATTTGGAGCGGACCTTCAATTTGAATCAGTTCATCGAAAATCCCGTCTCCGATATAAAATTTCCCGTCGAAAAACCGACGGATTTGCAAAATTCCCGGATTGGTCACTTTTGCCGTCTGCTCAGATAGTTTAACTTTATGGACCCACTCCCCTTTTTTATTCTGGATCGCCGAGAGCTTGTACACACCGTCGAGAGCAGGCTGGTCTTTTCCCGTCACGAGGTTGGTGCCCACGCCCCAGATCGTGATCTTGGCCCCTTGCTGCTTCAAGTCGCGGATCAGGTATTCGTCCAGTTCATTGCTTGCCATGATTTCCGTTTTGGGAAATCCTTCCCGATCCAAGATCTTCCGGACCTCGATGCTTAAAAGAGCCAAATCTCCAGAATCGAGCCGCACTCCGTACAGATCGGATCCTCTCTTTCTCATCTCACGCCCAACTTCGACAGCCTGTTTCGCTCCTTCGATCGAATCGTAGGTATCGATCAGCATGATACATCCTTTCGGCATGATTTCAGCGAACGTTCCAAAGGCCGCTTTTTCTTCATCGAAAGCCATGACCCAGCTATGCGCGTGAGTTCCCCGAACGGGAATCCCGAAGAGCTTTCCTGCAATCACGTCGGAAGTCCCTACACAGCCCCCGATATACGCCGCTCGGCTGGCCGAAATCGCTCCGTCGGGGCCTTGCGCCCGGCGCATCCCGAATTCAACGACAGGATCGGGACAGGCCGCCATGCAGATGCGTGCCGCTTTTGTGGCGATCAGAGTTTGAAAATTGATCAAGTTGAGCATCGGGCTTTCGAGAAGCTGCGCTTGCCAGATCGGCCCTTTGACCCGAATGAGCGGCTCGTAGGGAAAGACGGCGGTTCCCTCTGGCACTGCATCGAAATCGCAGCAAAAATCGAACCTGGAGAGAAAGTGTAAAAATTCCTTCTCGAATAATCTCTCCCCTTCTGCGTCTTCCAACGAGGCTAGATAGTCGAGATCGCTTTTCGAAAATTTGAAATTTTTGAGGAAATGGACAGCGGTCTCCAATCCGGCGGCAATGGCAAACCCTCCCTTGAACGGCCATCTGCGAAAATTCAGATGGAACACAGCCTGGCGCTCCGCAAGCCCCGCCTTCCAATAACCATACACCATCGTCAATTGATAAAGGTCGGTCAGAAGGGCTAACGATTGATTGTAAGGAAAAGAAGATTCAACGCGTTTCATCCTGATTGCAAAAGTTTGCGTCTTTCAGTCTGAAGACGGTCAATCTCCTGCTGCACCCGATCCGCTTTAGCCCGGTTTTCATCCGCTAGCTCATTATGGCGCCGGGTCTCCAACATCGCCCTATCCTCGAACTGAAGCCGTTGGGCGTAGTCTTCATGCCTCAAGGCGCGCGCTTCAAAACCTCGTTTCAAATTTTGAAGCTCAGAAATCTGCCGGTCAATTTCGACTATCTGAGCTTGGATCGTCGGGTTCTCCACAAGGAATTGAATTTCTTCTGGCGTTAAAGATGCAAGACATGCAGACCTCTCCTTGGTTTGCTTGACCCGGTCGGCGCCAATGCGGTCAATCGCGGCAAAAGCCCATACGAAGAGAAACAGGAGCAAAGTGATTGAAAATGTTCGCTTCATGGCCATGACTATTACTCAATTTTTTACATCTATCCCCCCTATATCCCATTTGGCACCTGATGGCAACTTAAAACGAGTAGCCTCTAAAAGGAGGGTCGACTAAACTTAGGCAGTATGTTACGAAGTTTGATCATCTGGGCAATCCTTGCTGCTTTGCCCCTTTTAGGCTCCCCTTTGCAAGGCCGAATCAACCGGGCATCTTCCGGCGACTACCTCGTGGTCGAAGGAGGAAAGCTGATCACCGTCCTATCGATTCGATCCGTAACCTCCGCCTCGATCGTTCTCGAAGAGGTCAGCATTCCCTCCCAAAATCTAAAAACGAGACCTTCTTCCTGGAGCGAATGGATCAAAGCCAAAGCCCCGGGCCATACCTCATGGTCGATGATCGAGCTCGATCGTTCTACCGGAGACATCCTCGAATGTTACTCTTTTACCCGTTCTTCTTGGATCCAACTCTCGTCTCAAGAAAGCCTGTTAGCCACCCTGATTTCCCTTCCTCTAGAGCCAGTTCCTTTTGATCAGAGACGCAAGATCGGCCCGCCTCCGTCCGATGGAGAACCCGATACCAGAAAAATCTGGAATCCGCCCGCCCTCTTCGAAGGCAAAAAACAAGAAGGCGTCTACTTCGACGTTTATGAGACGACTTGGCCGAAAGACAACTCCCCTCTTTCAGGAAATAACGTGATCCTCTATTTCGACCGGGATGGAAAATTTCCCCTCCCTTTTTGGGTTCAGGTGGAAACAGCCCATGCAAATATCGCCCTTAGGACGATTGATACGGGGAAAAATTTTCCTTCTCCCTACCGCAAATTCCCAAAGCGGATTCCCCAATTTGTCGGCGAACCCCAAAAGAGTAGAAACGGTCTTAAGCTTTCCCTAAAAAGCCCAAAATATTTCCGCCATTTCGATCTATTCGCGATCGATGTCACTAACCGCGAACGACAACTTTCTCCCATCGCCCATTCGCTTATCGAAGGAAACGAAGAATTCCTCACTCTTGAAATCCCTGAAGCAGAATTGAATCAAGTGCTGAAAGCCGACCATCGCTATACTTGGCTAGTCGTCCCCGAAGGGCACAGCGACTCCTATACCGAAACAACCAAGCCTTTCACCTGGGAATCACCACGGTAGAGGCGAGAATGAAAATGAGGGCCGTTAACGGTTTCTTAATGACTTTTGAACAGATCATCCCCAACTATTTTTTCTCGATCTCAAAAAAAGAATTAAGCCCCTCACTTACAATAACTTACAGCTTAGTACAAAGCTCTCTTTAAGAAACACGCTTTCAATGGGTTATTGAACTTATGAACAAGTTTTCCACACCTCTTTTCCCCTTGTTATTTACCCAAAGAAAACATATCCTTGCCGAAATGGAGTAAGCTTTCTCATGGTCGTAAAAAAAGTTACATCACTCTACACCTTGAACAAGATGAAGCGAGTTCTAAGGCAAACCTATCGCCTTTATCGCAGAAAGTCGAATCACCTAGATTCCGCATCTCAAGAACGGCTCCAATCACACCTTACGAGCCTCCAAACAGCGATTCTTCAAAAAGATGCGGGAATCGCCGCGCAAATTGGAGAGCAGCTCTCAAAAACGGCAAGACGCCTGATGCCGCGAACCTTCTGGGATAAAACAAAAGATTTTGTCGGCGCGATCACCTTTGCGCTTCTTGTAGCTGTGGCGATCCGAACCATGTGGTTTGAACCTTATACCATTCCGACAGGCTCGATGCGCCCTACATTAAAGGAAGGCGATTTCCTGGTTGTCTCGAAAACCGATTACGGAATCAATGTCCCATTGCGCCCAGCCCATTTTTATTTCGATTCTTCTCTTGTTCAACGGGGAGGCATTTTTGTCTTCTCCGGTGAAAATATGGATATCGCCGATGGAGACACGACCTATTTTTATATTTTTCCGGGAAAAAAATTGTTCGTTAAACGATTGCTTGGAAAACCTGGGGATGTCCTCTATTTTTACGGGGGACAGATTTATGGTATTAATGCCCAAGGCCAAGAGATCACCGCTCTCCGAAATCCCGAATGGATGCAGTCGCTCGAACACATCCCGTTCATCCGTTTTGATGGAAAAGTGGAAACTTCGGGACTCAAGCAAGGCGTCTTTACGAACGCAACTTTCTATCAGATGAACAAACCGGTCGCCAAACTGAACCTCAATCAGATTGGAGCGGTTACAGGAGAAATGTTAGCAGACAAAGAGAAAACTCCGCTCTCTTCTTACAGCGATCTTTGGGGATTTAAAAATTATGCTATGGCGCGGCTTCTCACTCCAGAACAAGCCCAACAATTTTATCCCGGGTCCACGCAGGATATCGGCAAAGGCGTTCTTTACTTGGAGCTGATTCATCACCCGAATCTGCGAAACGGAAGTGTCATTCGAGATGAAAACAATCGTCTGCGGCCCGACTTAGGATCTTATACATCCCTCATGGCGCTGACACAAGAACATGTTCAAGAGATTGCTCGCCATCTCATCACCTGCCGCTTTATCGTTGAAAACGGGATCGCCTACCGCTACGGGATGAACATTAAGAATCCTGCATCCGTTTCCTACTTGCCGCATCTGCCTGATGTTCCCGATGGAACCTATGAAATCCAAAACGGTATTGCTTATAAAGTGATGTGGGGAGGCGCCACTCGCGAACTTCCCGCGAATCATCCGCTTTACCGCAATGATCCCGAGCGAGTCCAGCTGCTGTATAACCTCGGCGTCGAATTCGTCAACTTTTATAATCCGGCCAAAAATAGCCGCATCCATCCTTCCCGGTATGCCTACTTCCGTAACAACGACCTCTATCTTCTAGGCGCTCGCATTGTGGAAAAGGGAGATCCTGAGATGACGCTTTTCCTCAAAAAAGAATACCAAAAACAATCGATGTCCACGTCAGTCCGCCCCTACCTTCCTTTCGATGATGCAGGACCGCCGCTTACCAACGATGGAAAAATCGACGCCGATTTCATCCGCAAATATGGACTCGTCATCCCGGATAAGATGTATCTTGCCCTCGGCGATAATCACGCGATGAGTGCCGATAGCCGCCAATTCGGATTCGTCCCTGAAGATAACATCCGAGGCGGCCCCAGCTTCCTTTTCTGGCCTCCGGGATCCCGTTGGGGGCGCCTGGCTCAACCCCCATTCCCCCATCTTACATTCCCCAATCTTTTTGTATTGTGCGGAGCGATCGCGATCGGATTTGGATCTTCCTACTACTTGCGGCGCCGACTCCAAAAGCCTTTGAAGTTTGGGAAGGTACCGTAAAAATTGCTTCGACACTTGTTTTTTGCACCGATTGTTCGATTTACAATAGAGAGCCAGTTGCAAAACTCCAATTCGGACCCAAACCCGCGCTTTCTTCGCCGGATTCGGATTTTTCGCAAATCGCCTATGACCAATAGGATATGTCGATTTGCGAAAAACCGAACCGGCTTTGAAATCATCGAATTTGGGCAGCGAAGCGAGTTTTGCAACTGGCTCTAGAGGCACTGTCTTAAATCTTTTGTAGATGGATGATCGCTTCCTCGCCATTGAGATCCCAAGCAGTCCCTTCGCTCGGGCCGAATTCGACATCTACTGCCAAGACCTCGCCTGCGATATAGCTTTTATAGAGAGAGAAACATTCTTCTACCCGCGCCGTCGTCTGAATCCGGATCCGGATCCGATCAGTCACTGCTAAGCCTTGGTCGCGGCGCATTGTATTGATCTTGTTGACCAGTTCTCTCGCAAGCCCTTCGCGAAGAAGCTCTTCATCGACCGCCGTATCGAGAGCGACGGTCAAATCCCCCTCATTGCCTGCGGCAAGCCCTTCCCTCACTTTCCGTTCGATCTGGACATCGCCCGGCTCGAGTTCGACCATCTCCCCACCGATCTCGACCTGCAGTGTCCTGCCTGAAGAAAGAATTTGGATCTGCTTGCGATCGAATCCTTGGATCACTTTTTGCGCTTGAGGCATCAGTTTGCCGATCTTCTTGCCCAAGACGGGGAAATTCGGCTTGGCCAGCCACTGGACGAATTTCGCTTCGTCGCTGTGTAGCTCGATCTTCTTTACATTGAGCTCGTCCGCTATAAGCTGCGCTTGTTTTTCAAGCGCGTGAAGAAGCTCCCCGTTCGAAGTGATGAGATGCGCCTTTGCCAAAGGCTGGCGCACTTTTAGCTTATATTCCTTTCTCAGCGCGTGGCCGAGCGAAACAGCCACTTGCGCAGCAGCGACCTCTTTCTCTATTTCCTCGTCGCGATAACGTGCATCGGATACCGGGAAATCGGAGAGGTGGACCGATTCGGCCATCCCGTCGGATTTCAGCTCCAAGTAGACCGATTCGCTCAAGAATGGGATCAATGGCGCGGCTGTTTTGGAAAGCTGCAAAAGCGCCATGTATAGAGTAGCGAACGCCTCGCGCCGGTCCGGAGTATCGGCGTCAGCCCAAAAACGGGAACGGCAGCGGCGGATATACCAGTTTGTCAATTGGTCGATGAACCCGACGAGCGGCTCGACTGCGCGATTGAGCTCATAAGCTTCCATACCGCTTTCTACATCTGAGATCAGCTTCTGCGTCAAAGACAAAATCCAACGGTCGATCAAGGCCGATGGCTGCTTTGTTAATGTTTCGGGATGCCATTTGTAGATTTTGGCGTAGGTCGAGAGAAAGACGAACGCGTTCCAGAAAGGAATCAAAACCTGGCGGAGTGTTTGTTCCACTCCCCTCTCGGCAAAACGGAGATCTTCAGCCTTCACGGCTGGGCTGTTGAGCATATAAAGACGTACCGCATCAGCCCCAAATTTATTGATCACCATTTCCGGATCGGGATAGTTCTTCAGCCGCTTCGACATCTTATTGCCATCTTCAGCTAAAATGATCCCATTCACAATGACGTTCTTGAAAGCTGGCTTGTCGAAGAGAGCTACAGCCAAAACAGTCAGCGTATAAAACCAAGCGCGCGTCTGGTCGATCCCTTCGGCGATGTAATCGGCCGGAAAACTCATCGCGAATCTTTCACGGTTCTCGAACGGGAAATGGTTCTGCGCATAGGGCATCGAGCCCGATTCGAACCAGCAATCGAATACTTCCGGCACGCGGCGGTATCTGTGCCCATTCATTTCGAATGTCAAATCGTCGATGAAATGGCGGTGCAAATCGGTGATCTTCGCGCCGGTCAACTTTTCCAGTTCTGCGATGCTCCCCACAACGACGATATCGCCTCGGTCATTTTTCCAAAGTGGGATCGGCGTTCCCCAATACCGGTTGCGGCTGATTGCCCAATCGCGCGCATTTTCCAGCCATTTGCCGAAGCGGCCTTCTTTGATAAAACCCGGTACCCAATGGATCTCCTCGTTGGCCTTTAATAACTTGTCTTTGATTTTTTCAACCGCCACGAACCAGGAACTGACCGCCTTATAGATCAAAGGCGTATCCGAACGCCAGCAGAACGGATAGCGGTGGCGAATCGTGGCGTGATGGAAAACGGATCCTTGTTTTTTTAGATCTCGGATGATCGACGGATCGGCGTCTTTGACGAGTTGGCCTGCATAAGGAGGTGTTTCATAGGTAAACCGTCCATTGACGTCGACCGGGCAGACGATGTCGATGTTTTCCCGCTTACAGGCGTAGAAGTCGATTTCTCCGAAAGCCGGCGCCGAATGGACGATTCCTGTTCCATCTTCGAGAGACACCGCCTCTTCCAGGATAACGCGGAACGCGTTCGAACGATCGGCGAAGAACGGAAAGAGCGGCTTGTACCGTTTCCCTTCCAGAGTTAGCCCGCTGAACCGGTCCAATACTTCAACCTCTTCTTTGAAATTCGCAGTTAATCGGTCAGCTGCCAGGACATATTTCTTCCCCGATTTCGGATCGAGGACTTTTACATATCCATGCTCTCCCCCAACCATCAGCGCCAAATTCGAAGGCAGCGTCCAAGGGGTCGTGGTCCATGCAAGGAAATAAGTACCTGGCTCATCGACCCATTCGAAAGCCACCGTAACTGAAGGGTCGTCTACCTCTTTGTAGTTGAGGTTCGCTTCGAAGTTAGAGATGGGCGTGCCCAATTTCATGGAAAACGGCATCACCTTGAATCCCTCGTAGACAAGGCCTTTATCATAGAGCTGTTGGAACACCCACCAGACGCTCTCCATGAAGGAGGGATCCATCGTCCGGTATGCGTTGTCAAAATCGACCCAGCGTCCCATCCGGTTGACCGTTTTCTTCCACTCGCTCGTATAGCGGAGGACGATCCCTCGGCATTCCTCGTTGAAATTGGCGATGCCGAATTCTTCGATCGAAGCCGATCCTGAAAGCACCTTTGCTTTCTCTATCTCGTTCTCTATCGGCAATCCATGGCAGTCCCACCCGAACCGGCGAGGCACGCAGAAGCCTTTCATTGTCTTATACCTAGGGACGACGTCTTTCAATGTTCCTGCCAAGATATGGCCATAATGGGGCAGCCCTGTTGCGAAAGGGGGGCCGTCGTAGAAACAAAAGAGAGGGCACTCCTTTCTTGCTTCAATCGATTTTTCGAACAGTTTCCTCTCGTGCCAAAAACGGAGAACCCGCTCTTCTCTACGGGGAATCGTCTCTTCCTGATCGAATTGGAACATAAAAACCTCTCAAAAAGCCTTTATTTTAACCTCTTTATCCCTAAAATGCTACCCCCTTTCAAAGAATTCCCTTTTCAGATATAATTAAGGTATAATCCATTGCTGCTTAACGTCCCCGCATTGGGCATGAAATTCGTGCCTGATGCGGGGGTGTCAAGGTTTCGACTTGGGAACTAAGCATAGGTGGCATGCGGAGGATGATCGGTTGGCCTCCTAAAAAATCCGGTCAAAACAACAATTGTCGACTCTAACGAGGAGATGGGACTCGCAGCTTAACCGCTAAGAGTTCCCGGTGGCCTGGAATCGGACCGAGAGTTCCAGAGTTCCACCGTCATACATCTCGGTATGGATCCCGTGTATTCGAGCGGTTTTTGCGGGAATCCGAGATCAAAACGGTTTAGTCGGCCCCTAGCGGAGCGCCTTCCGGCAAGGCCGACTTAATAAAAGGGCACTAAGCATGTAGTCATCGATGTAGCGTTTGCCAAGGACGAGAGTTCGATTCTCTCCACCTCCAATTGGTTGGATGCATCAAGCATCCAACCTTCGTTTAAGCATTCATTCACTTCATAGTCAAAAGTTTACACCGATTAGCTTTGAGTTCTGAAGAACTAAACTGAGAAACTTTTATTTTTCGACCGTTTCAGAACTGGCAGTAGAAAATCCACTTAAAATGATTGCCCTTCTGTATCCTCAAGAAATCTGATAAAGTGTCCCTTTTTTGGGGATTATTATGAATTTTCTAAGCGTTTTATTTTTTATGCTAGCAGGAACCTTTTCTATCGGCCAAGCAAGCACCTTACAAGTAGGCTGTGCCAAAGAAATACCTTCTCAAACAACCGCTAACAACCAGGCTATACAGGTCAAAGCAATCATTTTCGACTGCGATGGCACGTTAATTGATAATGGAATCGGATATTTTTTAGATTGGCAACACGCCCTTCGGTGCCAAGGATATGAGCTAAATGCTGATCAGTTTTGGGATTTTATGAATAAAAACAGACTTGTTGGAGCCCCAGGAGCTGATGAAATCATTGTTAAATACTGCTGTGAGTTATTAGGACGTGAATGTCCCAATGAAATACTGAAAGATAAAAAGACATTTTCAGCAAAACTTCATCAGGCCTATGAATTTCCTGAGATCGAACCAACTGTCAGCTTCTTACACGCCATTGGGAAAGAAAAAGAACGCCTTGGTCTTAAAATAGGTTTAGCATCAGCAAATACAAAAGAACATCTTCTGCGCGTTTTGAAAAGATTGAACGTTGCTCAATATTTTGATGTGATTGTTTCTGCTGATGATCTTGCAGGCTATACCGATCCTGAAGGAACAAATAAGCCAAAGCCTTATATTTACCTACATGCAAGTCAACTACTAGGACTACATCCCGAACAATGTGTAGCTATTGAAGACAGCTATACTGGTGTTTCTTCAGCCATCAATGCAGGCTGTATGGCTATCGCAATACCCAATGCATATACAGCCTATCAAAATTTTTCTCATGCCCACTTAAAAATAACCTCATTTGCTGATATGACCCCTTCGGGTTTTTTACAAGTTGTCAGCGATTTATTGCTTAAATAACCGCATGTGTTTTTCAATTTACCCCAATCAACAGTTCTGAATGCATCTCTCCACCTCCAATAAAAAAACAGGCCCGGTTTTCCGGGCCTTTTTTATAGGAGGTGAGCAAGGCAACAATTTGCCTTGCGTGAGAGAATCGAGTTGAGCGCGTTGTTTTGCTTTGCAAAACCGAGCGTGTCCGGTTCCTTGCAGAGCTCGTCACCTCTCAACCGCCGCGACCCAAACTGTTGGGTCGCTTTTTTCCTGTGGAAAAAGCGGTTTCGAGCCGCCGGCCCGGAAGTTTAGGGGCCTTGGCCCCTAACGCGAGGGATTCTCTCCACCTCCAAAAATCCAGGCCGGGAAATCCCCGGCTTTTTTATTTCAAAAAAAACTTTCAAAAAAAACTATTAACTTTTACTAAAAACCTCATTACCTGTATTATTTATGTTTTTGGAGAAAAAAATGAAACAAAAAGCAATTTTCATTTTCGTGACATTTTTTATGATGAACTCCGGTTTCCCAAACTCTCTTCCGATCTCTTCAGTCGAAGCAAATTCAGACATACAACAATTGAAATATATAAAACTTGGCACAGAAGTAGGAGCTGGCTATCGATTTGTATTTGTTCAGGGGGTATAGCAGGACTGGCTAAAAATAGTGGGAGCCGACGAGCCTGTCTTCCAGGCGCCTAGGGCTTCCGTAAGATAATCTAAGCACTTCTTCCCCTGACGTTTCAGGGTGGTTACAACACTGTTGATTCTCTCGATAAACCGATCGCCGCGTTCGCTTTTAGAACCGTAGCTAATCCTACGAGTAATCACGATCCCTCTTTTGTGCCGTTAGGGCAACAAGCTGTTGCCCAATTATAAATCTAGCAAAGCCCTTACTCTTCTTCTCTCTTAGGAGACGCACTGCTTCCAGCAAGAATGCCCCCATCCACAGTCAACTCGATACCCGTAATATATTTTGCCTCATCGGAAGCTAAGAAAAGTGCTGCGTAGGCTACATCTTCAGGGGTTCCGAGCTTACGCATTGGAATATCTTTCGCAATCTGAGTCAATCTTTCTTCTCTTTCTGCTCCACTACCAAGCATTGGTTCCCACATCGGCGTTAAAATAGCGGCGGGGTGGATAGAGTTACAACGAATATCATATCCTTTCTCACAACAGTAAAGAGCGACACTCTTTGTATGATTACGAACAGCTGCTTTACTAGCCGCATAAGCAGCCGCTCCGGGAATCCCAACCATACCGGATCGAGAAGAGATATTTACTATTGAGCCCTTGCGCTGCTTCATATGCTGAATTGCTTTTTGACAACCAAGAAAAACACCATCTGAATTGACTGCATGAACCTTTCTCCAGCTATCCAAAGAGGCGTTCTCTGGGTCTTGCAACCCAAATCCCTCTTGAAATCCTGTAATCCCAGCATTGTTGACGAGGATATCCAGCTGTTTCTTTTGTTTAATGACCTGCCCAATAGCTACATCCCAATCATTTTCGTTTTGTACATCTAGATGGAGGTACTGAGCCTGAGGACCGATTTCCAAAGCAGCTCTTTTACCTAAGTCATCATTGATATCAGTGACAAAAACAAATGCACCTTCTTTTGCAAATAGCTCTGCACAAGCTTTCCCTATCCCTTGAGCTGCTCCAGTGACAAGAGTTACTTTACCGGCTAATCTATGCGCCATATTCAACTGTCCTTCTTCCTTTTTACTCTTTTTATCTTCTGAGCTGAAATGCGCTCAACTCGGCCTCAATTTCCCCACAGCTTGTGGGTAAATTATCATACATTAACGTCATTAAACTCTTTTTCAAAATTTTCGATTGTTTTTAGAATTAATTCCCAATCTGGGATCTTTCTGAAAAACATGGCCTTCATCAGATGATAATCCTTTTCAAGTTCTTTGAGGATTCTTGGAGGAGGGAAAAGCTTTAAAGTTTTCTTTCGAGCTGTTCCATAGTTCGCCCAGCTTGATGCAAAGTAAATGCTTTTATGGATTGCAACTCGTTCAAGTAAAGCTGTCTCAATAAGTGCTTTCTCTTTGATTTCAGAATTTAGCAAACGAAAAAAGTCATAAAAATGCCTTGAAATTCGTGGTGGAAGTTTTTTATCTTCTGGTAGATGCGCATATTGGTGAAGGATTGTCGCTTTCTCCCAGAAAGTTCGTTCAGCATTCAACACTCGAACCCACGTTTCAGGCTCATGAATTTTCTCCTTCAGCGCCTCTTTAACATAGCTCTGTATTTTATGTTCACTGACAGGCCAGTGTTCTGATCTTGCACCGATTTCGATTTTTACAAGCGGCCGAATGTATCCGGCTCTTGGAGTCTCACTTGGATATTCAAATAGCAGTGTTTGGGCATCTGGATCTTCTAGGTCGCAGAAAATTTTCCAGCCGTTGGCAGTTTCAAGCTTTGTACCAATAGCATTTTTCAGATCATCTAACATTTCAGATTGCACATAGTTGGAGCAAGCTTGTGAAAGATTATCTAGAATCGTTCTTTGTTTCTTTTTGGAAGGCGCATTTTCAGGGTCGCTGGGGGCTTTAAAACCAAAGAATTCTCTTTCAATGGAAAGATCAATATCTTCGGAAAATCGGTCGATTAATCCATATGCTTTTGAAAGTGAAGTGCCTCCCTTGAAGGTGAGGTGAGACTTCATTTTCTCTAACGAAAACAGCCTTTCCAAAACCCATACAACCCAATAATCTTTCTCAATAATTTCGAAAGGCATGTACATGATCTCTGCCGCCGTCCTAAAGAACAGCGCACGTTCCTCTTTAGATAAGAGGTGGAGGTGGATCTCATTCATGGCTCAAACTCCATAATTTCAAAAACAAGGGCCCGTATCCATGCAGGAGCAAATTTCATATTTTGTCTAATTTCTTTTTCGTTTGAACCCTTGAGGAATTTTGAAATTTGCGCGCGCGCTATCTGGTCAATGTGATCTTTTCCTAAATTTTTCAAAGCTTGAATCAAAAGACCTTCTCTAGTTCCGGCAGAAGACATGACTTTTTTAGTGGCCTTTTTAAAAATGATTTCTTGATTACCAATTTTGACTTTCCTTGAGGGACCTTCAGTTAGAAAAATAATTCGACCGGGAACCTGTAAAGAAAGGCCAACCAAATTTGCAGCGTAAGCCCCAGCTGGTTGAATTTGAACTCCATTTTTTTCCGCAATTGCTTTCGCAACCTCATTCAAATCTGGAGGGATTAGGCCCAATACATCATGCATTTTGGGATAGTCGTAAACACCCTGCGCGAGCCGTCGAATGACGTTTTGTTTTTGAAGTTGTGAAAGAGCCTTGCGAATAGAGGCATCGCTACCAAGATCTGAAAAGTGCATGGGGGTAAAACACCACCCCCGGCCGTGATCGGCAATCCTATTTTTGACCGCGATTTCAATACTTTGACCCATTTTAACCGCCTCTATTTTTCACAAATATAGCATCTTTTTGTGAAATTATGCAACAGAATCATCATAAATTTCACAAATATAGCATCTTTTTGTGAATACTACATCAACCTATGTCTCTTATTTCCAAATAGATATATTAAATATTCTTTTAAAACCCCCAAAAAGCCTGTTGGCTATTTGTAAGTCCAGGGGCACTCCAGTAGTTTGAACTACAGTTCTGTCTCGTCTAGTGCGTAAAATTTGCGTAATTTTCAGTTACGCACCCAATTTTTTTGGCGCAGATTTTTGATGAATTTCGTCTATAAAAAATTGAAGGATTTTTCAATCTTGAAAAAGTGGTCCATTCAACCGTATTCGATTCTCTCCACCTCCAAAATGACAGAGCCGGGAAACCCCGGCTTTTTTATTTCAAAAAAAACTATTAATTTTGTTGGTTTTGCTAGCCAAGAGCCACTGGATTAATATCCGTCCAATGTATAGCCATACTGTTCCATCAAGCTTCCTAATTCTGTTTGAATAATGTATAGGTCTTCATCGCTAAAATGATGCAAATGCTTTAATACCCCCCCTCTAGGAGGATGTTTTACGACAGCACGCTCGATAGCCTCCTGGCTTACCTTGTAGCCGATAACTTCAAGAATCAACTTCAGGTATGGTGATGGATTGTTATAAAAATCTTCATAACGAATTGTCAGAACGTTTTCTGCAAAATCCCAATATTGCTGAAACTGAAGCCAGGATCGAATGAATCTTCTCAGATCCCTTTGCGGCATCCTAAATTCCGGGACTGCGTTGCTATTTTTTATTTCATAAACATATAATGAATAAAAACTATCGATGGGATGGCGGATGATCCGAATTGCTTTGATATACGGCAATCTTTCAAACCATGATAGATAGATAAAGGGAAAATGTGTTTTTACTACAACACTTTCACCTTGTATTGGATACCGAGCATGCCCTTCATAGCCATGATCACAACAAAATCCTCCCCACGGAAAAACAGACTCTAAGTGCAAAGGATCAAAATCTCTATAGGTGGAACTTGTAGCAATCCCTGTTGCTTCCTCAATTAAATAGCGCATCCAATGATTTCCAGAACGCGGATATGTGGCTAGATAAACTCGATTCTCCCATTTTTTTGCTTTCTCGGCTTGTAATGGTGTTCCAATAATAAGATGATTTTCTTGGTAGCCTTTAATTTTTGGATTTAAAGACAGCTCTTCATTATAATCGTTTGAAACAAGAACTATTGCTAATAGAGCGCTAAACATGTATTGCCCCATTAATTTATAATATAATCCATCGGCACACAGTTGGTTTTCACTTTTTCATTCCTATGTATAAATGGACAAAGTCCAGTATAAACACAAATACAAAACATAGAAATCGAAAACTATTCTCATCGCTTATTTTAAGGAACTTTTAGGATAGCCTTATTGATTCCAAACTTCTAAACTTACCTGAGTCTATCTTTTGTTGAATAATAAAATCTTCATACGATACTTTCTTCGCCTCAAATTAAAGGAGTTACGCCTTGGGAAAATTTGAGGATCTCGAAGATATACTGCGCGCGGCTAACAAGTTAAATTCTGCCAGCGATTGTAGAACCACTGATTCCATATTCCTGGAGCGCAACTAAGCAAGGTCACATTTGAACTATTCTCTTACAAGAGTCCGGACACAAAAAATTCTATATATCTTTACGATTAAAAGACCGTGATGTAAATTTTTTCTTTAAGTTTAAACGGTGGGGAAGTCCGTGAGAAAATACGTGTGGAGTGTATTCCTTATCACCAGTTTTTTTGAGTCATGCCTTGGCCAAGAGCACATTATTTTACGCAGCAAACCATATGGTATGTTCAGTATGCTTCATCACGTTTTATTTTTTTTAGATAAATACGATAAAAACGAAATAGATGGTCTTGATATCGCATTTGAAGAAACTGGATTATATTATAAAAAAGAATTGGGACCAAATTGGTGGGAATATTATTTTGAACCCATTCACCTGCAGAACAACATCGAAAGTCATGAAAGAACTATAATAAGGGAGGATGATTACTATTTAAACGCAAAAATCATTATCTTTGAATCTAACACATCAATTGAAAGAATGAATTACTTGGTGAAAAAATACATAAAACCAAAACAATGCGTGACAAATAAAGTAAATAAATTTAAACAAGCAAACTTTGAGAATAATTACATTATTGGCGTTCATTATCGCGGTACAGATAAAATACAAGAAGCAAATCAGGTAGGATTTAATGCTATTTTTGAAGAGATTGTTCTAATAGTTTCTGCAATCCCACTCCATAGAAACTATAAGATCTTTATTGCTACAGACGAATTTTATTTTCTCTATTATATGATTTACAAATTCGGTGATAAAGTCTGCTATCTTCCATGTCATCGCTCGGTGAACGGCGTACCTATCCATTACGATCTAGCGTTCGACCCATATATAAAAGGAGAAGAAGCCCTCTTGGACTGCCTTTTGCTAGCAAGCGCCAACGTGCTAATCAGGACAAGCTCTAATCTAAGCCTTTGCTCAAGATATATTAATCCATTTCAACGAACAATAGAACTTAATCAAAGATTCCCAGGTACTTACAACGGTAGAAATGTTGAAGGATACTTGACTCCTACTGAACAACCCACTAGCGATTATCTCAAGGAGATCGTTCCTGCGAGACCAAATGATGAAGACCAAGGACAACACTAAAACCGATTCTCCAAATTTAAACGAGGGGCCAACGTATGGATAAATATGAAAGAAAATATAAGCGAATATTCCTCTGGTTCCACTTAGCCACTATTTTCCCTCTTCTGCTCTTCGCTGAGCGCCCGTTCGTTACATGTGAACTACATGGGCAATTGGCGAATAACATGAATCAAATTGCAACGACTTTAGCCTATGCTTGGGATTATGATGCGGAGCCTTTTTTTCCTGATTTGAATAAAGACATTTGGAAAATTTCCTATAACCGCGACTATGTCTTTTACCGGTTAAATCCGAATACACCTCCTAGACCAGTGCAGCATGTCTATAATGAATACGATAATGGAGGTGGTTGGTGGGAATGCAAACCCATCCCCTTTCATCCCGATCAAAATATCATTGGCGATTTTTTTTGTTGGAAGCATTTCCATCGCTATCGCGACCGCCTTCTACAGGTATTTGCACCTTCCGACGAAATATTAGCTACGATTTATAAAAAATATGGAAGCTTATTGCTGAAACACAATACTGTTAGCATTCATGTGCGTACGTACAATAAAGAATACCACGATAATGTTTTGAAATTTGTCGGCCTTAGTTATTATGAAAATGCAATCAGTTTTTTTCCTCCTGACAGTCAATTTGTTGTATTTTCGGATCGTATCAACTGGTGCAAAAAACATTTTCCATCGATAAATCGGAATTTCTTTTTCATTGATGAAAACGATCATGTTGTCGAATTTTATTTAATGTCGATGTTGAAGAGCCATATTATTGCCAATTCATGTTATTCATGGTGGGCAGCCTATCTCAACAATCAGCCTGGTAAAATTGTTGTGGCTCCCTTGAGATATGATAAACGCAGTGTTAAAGAAAACGTCAATCTGCCTGATTGGATCGTTCTTGTTCCTAACCCAAACGAGCCCTATCCAGACGACATGAACAACTACGATAAAGTCTCACAATCTGTCGATACACAATAAACCTACTTAGCTAAGGAAGTTACGGAAAAAGGTACATAGCACACATGACGATCTTTATTGTTCGATTCTCTCTATGCGCATTTCGATGCGCTCATCGAATTTCTTGAGATAAATCCGGTTTGGACGCAGAAATTCATCATCGCAAAAGAGCGTTTTATTTTTTAACTCTTTGCTATTGACGCGTCATTGAGATATCCGACAACATATATCCAGGAAAACTCCTATCTGTCATCTCGATTTCTATCGTATTCTTTCCTTGATGTAGAAAATGAGAGGAGATAGAAATATGAGTATCGCCTCGCCATCCATTGCCGACATAATCGTCAATGGCCCGAAATTCTTGCACCAATTCCCCATTGATCCGGAGATTGAAATAGCAGTTTTTTGTATCGAAAGCATTGGCGGCACCATTCATGTTAAGCAGCATTTCCTCATTTGGTTTTTCGGTTAGAGAAAAATCAAGAACCAAAAGAGACCGCCCATTATATCGATTAAATGATAGGTAGGAATGTACTTCTCCCTGCCATGTCGGTTCATGGACAATTTCTACATTAGATTCTGGAGCGATTTGAACTCCTGAGCATTCAACATTTCCATCTATAAAATTAAATGACCATAAAGTTTGCAATTTAGATTCGTCTATTTTAATAGAATCAACCAATTTATTTGAAATTTCTTGCATATACATACTTGACCTCCATCAATTATACTTCGGTTATATCTATAACAAACCTGAACATAATAACAAAAGACAATAAAATCTTACAACATACATAACAAATAATTTCTAGTTATTAACTTATTTTCATTTAAAAGAGGCAATTGCAAAACTCCCGGCGCCAGAAAAATCGATGATTTTGTTGGTCCCGCGAGTTTTGCAATTGCCTCAAAATGTTTTCATGACACCACTTTATATGAGCAAAGAAATAACAAATTTGCCAGCGGCTCTCTCGGAGATGCCGCCAAAAAATTGTACAAAGTCGAGGTAAAGAAAGACTCGGGGCTTTCTTTAAATATCAAGTCCTTCAATGATCACGCAAGAAGAGTCGGCGGTAGGGATGATTTTTCCAATAAGCCAAACTCTTTCTCCGGCCTGTTCAAGCTTGGCTTGAATTTCCGCGGCTTCTTGTTCAGACACGATTAAAACCATTCCAATGCCGAGATTAAAGGTTCGCATCATCTCTTTAGATTCTATATTTCCCATTCGAGCAATCCAGGAAAATACGGGCGGCACTTCCCACTTTCTTGCATCTAACTTCACTCCTAATTTTTCAGGAAGCACTCTGGGAATATTCTCTAACAAGCCCCCTCCTGTAATATGGGCCATCGCCTTGATACAGCCATCCTTGATCAAAGGCAATAAAGAGCGAACATAGATCTTCGTCGGCACCAGTAATACTTCTCCTATCGTTTTATCGGAAAAAGAGGGATCCATCAGGGAGAGTCCTTTAAGCGCCATAGAATGCCGGATGAGCGAAAACCCATTTGAATGGACGCCGGAGGAAGCTAAACCAAGAACCACGTCTCCCGATCGGATGTCGGCCAATCTCGGCAAAACTTGTGAGCGTTCTACAACTCCCACGGCGAAGCCGGCAAGATCGTATTCCCCCTGTGAATACATACCGGGCATCTCAGCAGTTTCTCCCCCTAGAAGAGCGCACCCATTTTCTTGGCACGCTTTAGCTATTCCGCCGATGACTTCGTAAGCTTCTTCTACTTTCAAACTACCCGTCGCAAAGTAATCGAGAAAAAACAAGGGCTCTGCGCCTTGAACGATCAGATCATTTAAAGACATAGCTACCAAGTCGATTCCTATTGTCTCATGCTTCTTTAAGGCTTGGGCAATTTTTAATTTTGTCCCAACCCCATCCGTGGTCCCCACCAAAATGGGATCTTTATAACCACATTGAGCTAGGTCAAACAATCCCCCAAATCCACCCAAACTAGCATCGGAGCCAAGACGGGCAGTCATTTTGGCCAACGGCTTTATTCTTTCAACGAGCTGATCTCCCGCATCTATATTTACTCCCGCCTCTGCGTATGTTCCCTGCGCAAAAACCTGATTCGAAATCAGAAAAATAAACAGCAAAACCATTCTCATGATGATCCCTCACATTTTGAAACTCTCAAGAGCCTATTAAAATTTTTTCATTTATCCCACCGAAAAGTTCTGAATGCGTCTTTCCACCCCCATCAAGGCCCGGGAAAAACGCCGGGTCTTTTATTTTTCAAGACCCAATAGCTATGAAATTATAGCAAATCATTGCAGAATTTGCGCTGGACGAATATTCTCATCTAAAAAATGAGTTTATAGAAGGAAAGTGCAATGATGAAAAAGTCAAGGACCTATACGTTAGGGCTTTTACTTTTCTGGTCGTCATTGTCATGGGCAGATAATACAAATACGGTGATTGCAACAATTGGAGTAGGTGATACTCCAGCTGGGATAGCTGTCACTCCTGACAGCCTTTTCGCATATGTTGCGAACAACAACAATGATGGACTCCCCAATGGAGACAGCGTTAGTGTACTGAATCTAACTCACAATACTCTCCAACAAACTATTCATGATAGCAGCTTCAATGAACCCTACACAATCACAATCAATGCGGCAGGAACAAAAGCTTATGTAACCAATAGCGGAGGTTCTACTGTCACTATCATCGACATAGCTTCCAATGCAGCGATAGGCACGATTAGCGGTTTCGATGGCCCTTCAGGTTTTGTTATAACCCCTGATGGGAATCACGCGTATGCCAATAATTACGGAAGCGCTGGCGGTGTTGGAAGCGGCAATGGAACCACGGTTAGGGTTGTCGACCTAAACACGAATGCCATTGTCGGATCGCCACTCACAGTGGGACGCGCTCCTGCTGCATTGGCGATAACTCCAGATGGAGCCTATGTCTATGTGGTCAGTTATGTCGATGGGAACCTAGGCACTGGCACAATAAGCATTATAAAAACAAGCGACAATTCTGTTCAGCTCAACGCGATTCTAGGTTTTTCCGGGCCGTTTGCTATTGCAATCACACCGAATGGAAAATATGCTTACGTAACTAATTTTGGGAGCAACAATTTTTCACCCGTAGGCACTACAGTGAGCGTTGTCAGTATAGGCAGCAATACGATTGTCAATACGATCACCCTTGGGATACAACCTTCCGGCATTGCCATTACGCCCGACGGTTCTTACGCTTATATTTCCAATTATAGCACCGTTTATAATGGCATGAGTTTTACCGATTTGACATCTAGCCAAGGAACCGTTGATATTCTCTCCCTTCCAACGAATACGGTAATCTCTCCCATTATCGGCGGTCTTGGGGTTGCCCCGGATGCGATCACTATATCGCCCAATGGCCAGTTTGCCTATGTAACCAATTATTCTTCGAATACGGTGAGCGTCATCGCATTGCCATCAACGCTCTATAATATCAATCGATTGACGCAGCCTTATAATTTACAACTTGACGATACAATCACAAAACTCAATCAGGCAGGACAACAATGAAGCGGCTTTTATCGATGGTACTCTGTTCGGCAAGCGTTGTCTTTGCTGGTACGTTCAAAAATCAAGAAATACCCCAATGCAATCCCCCAAAACCGGTAGGAAAACCTCAAGGATGGTCTTTTGACATTGGAGGTAGCTATACTTGGATGTCGTTTTCAACTCCTCCCACCTTTTCAGGAAGTACCGGCGGCGTTCTGGGCAAGATCACGTATCAAGTACCAGATTCCTATTTTGGCCAGGCTCGTTCTTATTACAATATCGGACCCTTATCGAGTTCAACAAACAAGATGAGTTTTCAAGAATCGTACTCTGAATTTCTAGCAGGATATTGTATCACTGCTGTGCAAAATTGGACGATTACTCCCTATGCAGGTCTTGGATTCGATTTTCTCTTTGATGATCGTACAGGATATGGCTCTATTGCTCCGATCGATCTAAAATACACGATCTATTATGCAATTGCCGGTTTTGAAACTCACTATACCTGGCCAGATTGGACGTTAGGTTTACAATTCGATTGCTTTCCCACTTTCAATCAATATCTCAAAGTCGAAGGTTTATCTGGAGCTGCTTGGACGCTTAAAAATAGAGTAGGTGCGGAAGTACAACTGCCTTTTTCCTATAGATATACAAGAAATTACTGGCTAGAATTTGCACCGTATTACCGATTTTTCCCTATCGGAAGATCGAGTATCCTAGGCCTGCCTGAAAGGGATCTCAATCAATGGGGATTCTTTGTTACCTTTCGCTTTTTCCTCTAGTGGTCTTTTAAAGGAGAAGCTTCAGAGTCTATAGCAAAGGAGTACTCACGCATCTCGAGCAAAAGGATGAAATCTTCCAAGAAAGCTTTCGTCTTATGAAAAACGGTGGGCTGCTCGTCATCACGGACTGGCTGAGTTCCGATGAGAAAAAGTGGGGTCCGAATATTGCCCGACTGCTCGAACTAGAACATCTGGTCCTTTTTCCTGAAAGCGAATCAGGATATGTTGAAGCATTAGAGAAAAATGGATTTACTCTCCTGTCTGTGCGGGACGATAGCCAAGTCTATCTTCGATTCAATCAACAAATCGTAGCAAGTTTGCGAAATCCCGCAGAACACACAGCGCTCTTAAATTGCTTCCATGGCGCATCGCTTGAGTCCTCCATTGCCGGTTACGAAGCGATTGTCAATGCGATCGCATCAGGAGAGCTGAGAGTTCTTCGCTTTGTCGCACAAAAAAATACTCTCTAAGAGCGTGTTATCATATTCAGTTGCAGTCGATTTTGTGGTTCTTTTGAAAGGCAAACGTAGGGTGAAATTAGCGAAAACCAAGCAAGGAAGGTATTCTAATGATAAAAAAATTAACCATCATCTTTTTTTCACTTGCTTCAACCAACCTTCAAACCCAAGACTTCCTCATCTTAAAAAATCGACATGGAAATGGCTTATTTAGTGCATTTATGGAAGCATTAGGGGGACTGCATGCATATGAACAACATCAATTGAAAGGATTATCTGTTGATTTTGCGACTTTCGGCCTTTACTACGATCGAAGAAGAGGACCTAATTGGTGGACATACTACTTTGAACCTCTTCACGTAGGAGAAGTGATTGAAGCCAATTCATTCACAGAGCTATCTCCTGTCTCAGGAACTCATGTAGAGTTTTGTTATTCAAAGGAGGAAAATCAGAAACTGATTGCAAAATATATTCGAATCAAGCCCGATATTTTGAAAGAAGTTTTTTATTTTGCTCAAATTCACTTTAGAGACAAGTTTGTTGTCGGAGTGCATTATCGAGGAACAGATAAAACTGTTGATCCTGTTACATGCGAAGCTCCTCGAGTTAGTTATGATAAAGTTGCAGAGGCTGTTACAGAACAAATATCTCGGCTCGAAGGGACCCCATATATTATTTTCGTTGCTACCGATGAAGAGGCATTTCTTCAATACATGCTTGAATGCTTTGCAAATCGCATTTGCTTCAATGAAGAAGCGGCTCGTTCGAAAGATGGCTATCCTCCTCACCATCTGCCTGAACGGAATCGATATGAATCAGGTAAAAATGCTTTGATTGATTGCCTATTGCTGTCAAAATCAGATGTCTTAATTCGGACAAGCTCAAATCTAAGTCTATGTTCGGTCTATTTCAATCCTGGACTCAAAGAGATAGAATTGAGTCGCAGAAATCCAGAATATTGGCAAGGCGATTGCATCCCAATCCAAGAACTTTGAATTATAGATTTTTCAGAAGAATTAAAAAACACGTCTTGCTATAATAAAACTAAAAAAAGGATGACGCATGAAAATCGAAACAAATATATCATGTAAATTAAATAATAACCTTACAAATAATTTCATTTCAGAAGAAATCGGAAAATATACAATTAGCGCCATTGATGATTGGGGAAATTCTCTTATTGTACACCTAACCTCCCTTAACACATGTTATAATGACATAATAAAAATTTATGTAGATCAAGATAAATTTAGATCCTTTTTTTCCGCAGGCGACATGGTCACTCGGTTTCGACAAACTCCAGAAACAGGAATTAAAGTTATAGAATTGGAGGGAGAACTGCTAGCAGATAACACAATGGATTTTTTCATCAATACTGAAACAGGAAATCGAAGTGAACTTTTTTTTCCTTGGGATCCCTATTGGTGATAAAAAAGTTCTGAATGCGTCTCTCATCCTCCAAGAAAGACCCGAGAAATCCCTAGTCTTTAACAGTCCCTTAGCGCAAACACTTCGACTCAGTCCATTTACTATTGAGGACTATCTCAAGGAATACAATATTCACTCAAGATGAGCGGGCGCGGTATAGCTTGCTTCTGAATAGAGGCCGAGCAAAAATGCCCGTTCAGCCTTTACAAATATTTGTTGTTCTGACATCTTGCTTACGCAAAAATGAAACGCTTTCTTCTTTGCTTGTTGTATCTTCACCTTGTTGCTGGCGAGCAGAAGAAAACCGCTTTGATTTTTGGGGTTACGGGGCAAGACGGTGCCTATTTAACCGAATTGCTCCTGAAAAAAGGATACGTTGTCCATGGGGTCAAGCGAAGATCCTCTTCTCCCAACACAAGCCGTCTCGACTCGTTTTACGAAGAAAAGCAAAACGCCTCCCGTTTTTTCCTTCACTACGGTGATGTGACAGACGGAGCAAATGTTCTTGCGCTCATCCAGAAAATCCAACCCGACGAAATCTACAATCTCGCTGCGCAAAGCCACGTCAAAGTCTCTTTTGAGCTGCCTGAATATACCGCAGAAGTGGACGGTTTGGGAACTCTCCGAATTCTCGAAGCGATCCGGGCGTTAAAGCTTTCTCAGAAAATAAAATTTTATCAAGCATCGACTAGCGAACTCTATGGATTAGTCCAAGAAATCCCTCAAACTGAAATGACTCCCTTCCATCCTAGATCACCCTATGCGACCGCTAAATTATACGCCTACTGGTCTACTGTGAATTACCGAGAAGCCTATGGAATATTCGCTTGCAACGGGATCTTGTTCAACCACGAATCCCCTTTGCGCGACGAAACTTTCGTTACCCGAAAGATCACTCTCGCCGCCTGTCGGTATAAAGTCGGCGTAGCGAAGGGTCCACTCTACTTGGGGAATTTGAATGCGATGCGCGACTGGGGCTATGCGAAAGATTATGTGGAGGCCATGTGGAAAATACTACAGCAAGAAAAACCTGATGATTTTGTCATCGCCAGCGGAGAAACTCATTCGGTCCGAGAATTTGTCGAACTGGCCTTCAACGAGCTTGGAATTGAGATCGAATGGCGAGGTGTTGGAGTAGACGAAGTCGGAATCGATAAAAAGACCGGACACGAGATTGTGAAAATCGATCCCCATTATTTCAGGCCCTCAGAAGTCGATTTCCTTCTGGGCAACCCTGAGAAAGCCAAACGACAGCTCGGATGGACGCCGAAGACTTCGTTCAAACAACTGGTGAAAATAATGACCGAATCCGATTATCAAACTGCGCTTAAAGAACGGCTCTTGCTCAAATAGAGGTTTGAACTTATGAGATTATTGTTTTCTCTGTTATGGATCTCTTTATCTTTGTTCGCGGAAATCGATCTTCACGCGAAAATTTGGGTCGCGGGCCATAAAGGACTCGTAGGTTCCGCCATTGTCCGCAATCTGCACGAAAAAGGTTTTAACAATCTCATCTTGAAAACGCACCAGGAATTGGACCTATGCGACGGCGCAGCAGTGAGCGCATTTTTTGAATTGGAAAAACCCGAATACGTCTTCATCGCTGCAGCGCAAGTCGGCGGCATTCTCGCAAATTCTACCTATCCGGCGCAATTCCTACGCAATAACCTCGCCATCGAAGAGAATCTCATCCATTACGCCTATCTCCACGGAGTCAAAAAACTCCTCTTCCTCGGATCGTCCTGCATCTACCCGAGAGACTGCCCTCAACCCATAAAGGAAGAATACCTGCTTACCGGTCCGCTTGAAACGACGAATGAGTGGTATGCGATAGCCAAAATCGCAGGGCTGAAGTTATGCCAAGCTTATACGAAACAATATGGCGTCCAATTTATCTCTCTCATGCCTACCAATCTCTATGGTCCGGGAGATCACTACGATTTACACAATTCTCATGTCATCCCAGCGCTCATCAAAAAATTCGTCGATGCCAAAGAATCGAATCTTCCCGAAGTGGTCATTTGGGGAACTGGAACCCCCAGGCGGGAATTCCTCTATGTCGACGATCTCGCCGATGCGGCTGTATGGGCCATGCAATCCTATAAAGACAACCAATGGCTCAACGTGGGCACAGGAGAAGATCTGACGATCTTCGAACTCGCACAGATGATTTCCGATATCGTCGGCTACCCCGGCAAAATTGCCCTCGATACTTCCAAACCAGATGGCACCCCGAGGAAACTTCTCGATATTGCGAAAATCAACGCCCTGGGCTGGAAAGCCGCTACCAATCTCCGCAGCGGCTTAGAAAAAGCCATCGAATGCTATTTAGAAAACCATACCACTAGTGGTTCTTAACAAAATTTCTTGGAGTCATTTCGATCGTGAAAGCTCGACTAGAATGTGATGCCAGTCTATTATTTCGAAGTCGTAATCAGAAATTTGTGAAGAAACCGTTGAAAAATAGGGGCTATAATAATCGCAATTACAACAAGAAAAACAATCCCACTAAATAGCGCATAGGTACCTGCAAATATCTTTGCATGATCCGATGCCAAAGTATCCACTGGTCCCATGCCCGATAAAATCATCGCAGCGTTTTCATAAGCGTCCACCCAGCACATTCCTGCAAAATGGCGATAACCCGTAATCCCTAACAAGAGAGATAGCGCAATAATCATCAAACCAAGAACCAAATTGCAGATGAATTTCCTAACAAATATCCGGAATGGAACTAAAGGAGTATGTCTTCCTGCAAACATAACTTCCAACCTATAGAGCTATTGCGAATCTTGTCAACCACTAAGAAATAATACAAAGCAAGACGAGCCAGTTGCAAAACTCGCTCCGCTGCCCAAATTCGATGATTTCAAAGCCGGTTCGGTTTTTCGCAAATCGACATATCCTATTGGTCATAGGCGATTTGCGAAAAATCCGAATCCGGCGAAGAAAGCGCGGGTTTGGGTCCGAATTGGAGTTTTGCAACTGGCTCAGACACCTGTTTGTTAATGGGTAGCGGTATCGTTCTGGAAAGAAGCTTCTACAGGGGCGTCACTGGAAGGAGGAGTGCAAGGAAGATTCCTTCTTAACTGGATACCGCAATGGCCGCACCTTTTTGCTTGAAGAGGTATGGACATCAAGCATTCTGGACAATTGCGTTGCAGCGATTCTTGTTTCGATTCCAACCGTCGAAGAATATTGATGGCTTTAATGACTAAAAAAGTAGCGAAAGAAACGATGAGAAAATTAAAGACCGCATGGAAAAACGATCCCCATCTCATTTCGATGGGTGGTCTTCCGCTTCCAGGAACATATAATTTAAGAGAGAGTTCCGCAAAATCCATCCCACTGAAAAAAAAACCGATGGGAGGCAGCAGGATATCCTTCACTAGAGAATTTACGACATTGCTGAAGACAACCCCGAAAATCACTCCGATTGCCGTATCGAAGGCATTTCCTCTAAGGGCAAATAACTTGAATTCTTTCGACCAGGACATGATTTCCCTCCTTTTCACCAATCAATTTCAGAAGGAAAAAATTCAGAAACAAGATCTTCATAATAAGGCATTAAAGCATCTAGATTGAGTTTCTCTTCTGTTTTCGAATATAAGTCATAGCTTCTGAATAATTCCAACCACGGAAGCATCTGTTTGTCATTATCGTTCATCAAAGACTTATAAGCCCCGTGCAAATGAGCAGGATAAAAAGAATGATAACGAATGATGTAACATGCCTCTGTAGGAAGATAATTTTTTACAACGTGATAGAGATATTCATCATGTCCCCAAGACATATGTACGTTATTGAAACCGCATCCTTCTGAATAGATCCCATATTCTGTCTGATACAAAAGAATTTGATGATTGGGATTGCCAGCAAAATATTCAGGAAAAACGATCCTATCAGAATACGCGCATCCTACAGGAAATGTATCGCCTACGACAGCCCATTGGGGTTCTCCAAAAAACGCAAGCATCTTGCCCAAATCATGAATAAAACCTGTCAAAATTAGCCATCGTGGATGTCCATCTCTTCGCAGAGCTTCTGCTGTTTGAAACAAGTGATATCTCTGAGGCAGATCCAAATCGGGATCGCTTTCATCCACTAGCGTATCGAAAATGCGAAACGCTTCCCAAATCCCCATTCTCCTATGTCGCAAAGGGAGATATTCCTTTTCTTTTTCAAGTACAAATTCGACGGTTTGATAAGTATGATTTGCGCGATAAAAATCTTTCACATGTTGTGGAGTTGTTTCATCAAAAATACGATATTCTTCCCTTTTTTTCGTGCAAAGTGTTTCTCCATAGGCAGTCGTAAAAGCAAAAATCCCAAGCACAAGCACAGACAGCATGAAAAACTCCTGTTCATACCTCATCAAGAGGATGTGAAAGATGTTATAGGAAATTGCAAAATTTTCCCACTTAAAATTTCGGAACTGTCCCAGCTTTTAACGAGATTTTAATGACTAAAATTCATGTTCTAATTGCATAAACGTGCGAATCTCCTGCCATTTTTCTTTCGGCAATTCGGACCCAATGTGTTCGATAATCGAGCTGCCCAGTCGATGGCCGATCCTAGCGCAAACAGGCAAAGGCAATTGATGAAGAAGGCCATAAATAAAACCGGCTGTGAAATAATCGCCCGCGGCCGTAGTGTCGACGACTTTTGCAGAAAAGCCTGGTATATGAGTCAATTCGCCTTGACATCCTACCAAACATCCATCGGCTCCCTTCGTTACGACAACGATTGGACATATCGCTTGTAGCCGCATACATCCTTCCTCAGGAGACAAACCTGTCAAATGACCGATTTCACTTTCATTTCCGAACACCACATCGACATATTTTCCCAGCCATTCAAGAAGTTTTTCCTTATGTTGACCAACGACGAGAAAATTCGACAAATCTAAGGAAACCGGAACCCCCGCCTCATGAGCTAAGAAGAGGCTCTGTTCGATAAAATCGGGCGCCTCCCAGAGCAAAAATGACTCGAAATGACCCCATTTTACATTTTGGAAATGTTCAAGAGCAGGTTTAAAATTCCAACCGACAGGTTTACATGTACTGAGAAACGTTCTTTCTCCTTCCGGCGTAATCAAGCAAAGGATGCAAATCGTTGTGAAATCGGGATCTCTAACAATCCCTGAAATCCCCATCTCATGCATCTCCTCGTAGTACCGCTTTCCATGGAGATCCTCTCCGACGAGACTGATAAAGATAGACTGCTCTCCGAGTTTTGCCATCGTTCTGACCGTATTTCCCGCGCTTCCTCCAAGAGCAGTTTTTGGATTAGATTCAATCGCTGCAACGACTCGGTCAAACGTTTCCTGATCGCAAGCAATACTTCCCCCTTTTTGCCCTGGAATATGCTGTGCGATAAAATCGTCGTCCACCTGAACTAAGAAATCGATGATGGAACTTCCTACTCCCATAAAATGGGTTGCCTGATTAGCGATGAGATGAATAGAGAAGAAAAGACATAAAACAATTCGATGAAACATAGACCTCCTATTAAAATGGACAAAGTCCAGTTAAACGTCTTAAAGTCATAAAGAAAAAGAATATAATATTAAAAATATTGCAACTCGTACTGATTGGAACATGCGATATTTTCCTGCTTTTATTAACAGAGTTCGATCGTCTTGGCTTGGCAATTAATTTTCGCTATTCCTCCATTCGGAATCATCAATTGAGGATCTGTATGGCCAAAATTCAGGTTAAAGATGACCGGAAGAGAGGAATCATAATCTTTCAGAGCATTTTTTACGGCGTTTTGCTGATTTGAAATAAAAGCCGTTCGACCTTCTGACGGCTCCCTACCGCAAAATTGAGCTTTGGGATATGCCATCAAGATCGCTTTCAATTTCTTTAACAAGCCTATTTCAGCGAGACTCGCTATAAAGCGATAGACGAACCCATGAGAAGGCATCTCTTCAGAGGTCTCAATGAAAAGAATAGCGCCGTCCAACTTTTTAAAATCGGGTAAATACTTTCGAATCGATAGGTGCATATCAAGAACCTCGAGGCATCCTCCCCAGAGTCTTCCTTCAATGATTTGGTTTTGGTTGTTATGCCAATGCCATCCATGACAAGGATACATTGTCCGTTTTTTACTTAGATTTTGCGGGTCAGCCCAATCCAAATCGGCATCGCTATACTCGAGGGTTGAACCTACTTTCCCGATAAGTGGATCGAAGAGAGCTTTGCTCATCGATTGAATTGTATAATCGTGCATCCCTCCACCCATTGCAAATTGAGTCATGACAGCGCCCCCATAATAGGAAATGATCCCTAGATTCCATAAACACAAATGAAGATTGGTGCAATCGCTATAACCCATGAAAATTTTGGGATTCGATACAATCATTTGCTGATCGAGGTAGGGCAGAATTCGAATTTGATCATTTCCTCCAATGGTTGCAATGATCCCTTTGATGGATGGATCGGCAAAAGCCTCATTGATGTCTTCTGCGCGAGCTTTTGGATTACGGGAAAGGGAATCGGGACTTTGCCGAGCTGTGGGAAATTCAACAGGGGTCAGTTTGAAAACTTCCCGAATCCTATTTAATCCTTGTTCATACACCCAAGGAAATAAGAAGGGCATACCTGAGGACGGAGATACGATGGCAACTCTGTCTCCTGGTTTTAATGATAAGGGCCGTTGAAATTTCATAAGTTCTCTTGGAATTTTCGCTGCAAAAAGCAGAAAATTTCCAGGCTTTTTTATGACTGTAATATTTTCAGAGTCCTCTGAATCATTTCTGACTCGTCGACATCGACCCTTTTAAAGCAGCTGCCTTGCCGTTGCATAATTGCAATGAGTTCCTGGGGATCAAGCCATTCAATCAGGCTCACACCTTCGAGATCATCAGGATCGCGCTTTGCAGCGTCCCACTCGACCACTTGGCAGGCAATGTAGAGAGTGGTTTTCTCAAACGGGAATTTTTCCTCGGGGAGATTGCCGACAAGCGACCCTAAAAATGCAACTGGTTTGCCTATTGCGCCGAACTCTTCCCTCAGTCCCCTGCGTAGCGTGTCGAAAATTGTTTCCCCATTTTCCATGGTCTCTCGCATGAGGATGTAAATGTCCTCGTGGCCAGGGTGCCCCGGGACTTTCTTAAAATGGTGGCAGGCGATGCGCCCACTTGAGTCGAAAAGGACTGCCCCAACCGAGAGATGATAGGGATTTTGAGAACTGGAGCGGAAAAAAGAAAGCTCTGAGGCATATCCCGCTACGGCTAGAATGATCACTCCGAAGACTATTCGTAGGTGCATAAAAACTCTTTTGTTAAGAGACTGAGCCATGGAGTCTAAGAGAAAGCGGCCAGAACATGCAATGGCAATGTTGAACCTATCTGAATCATCGGATAGGTTCTTCTACCGCTCGCTAAGGGACTGTTAAACAATAACAGTCCCTAAAGCAAAAATTGAAAAGAATTCGGTGGAGCTTGTAATAGCTGCTCAATCAATTTGGGAAAGGCCTGCGTTCTGCGAATGAGATCTTGTTGGGTCCAAGGACAAATTCCTAAATCCGTCAAGAATTGCACCGCAGAGAGGATAAATTCAGCGCACTCGAGAGGTGTATCCGTCTGGAAGATTCCCTCCTCGCATCCTTGCTGGATAAGTTTGGCATAGAGGGGGGCCTGTTTCATTAAAGCGGCGGCAAGCAGCCGAGTGTGCATGGCTTCATTCCCTCTTTCATGAAGCTGCTCCAAAAGAGATTGAGCTCCGATCTTGCTGCCCGCATCGACAAGAGCTTGTATTTGCTGCAAAGCATTGCCTTTTGCCTCCTGCATCGCTATTTGCATCTTCTCGAGATGTTGATTTACGATATTTTCCACAACTGCTTCTAGGAGTTCCTCTTTGGATTTAAAGTAATGATAAATCGTTCCTTTAGCGATCTCTAATCGATCCATTACATCTTGTAAAGTCACTTTTTCATATTCTTTCGTTTGAAATAGTTGACTTGCAGCCTCCACAATATCCGATCTTCTTTCAAAAGGTTTTTTTACAATTCTAGCCATACAGAACTCTCTTCTCCCTGGATTTCGCAAATACATTGACCGACGGTCGGTCTTTTCTTATAATCTTACCCTTTCTGAAGTTAAAAAGGAACCCCATGAACAACAAAAATATACTGATCTCAGGCGCAGGCATTGCAGGCCTCGCGCTCGCCTACTGGTTAAAAGAATATGGTTTTACTCCAATCCTCATCGAAAAACACCCCGCCCTACGCGCAGAAGGTTATAAACTCGATATCCGCGGAGTTGCAGTTGACGTCGTAAAGCGGATGGGCCTTCAGGAGGTTGTCTTTAAGGCACGGACCCAGATAAAGGAAGCAATATTTGTAGATCAGTCGGGAAAACAGTTCACGCGTACAAATCCGGATCTCTGCGGTGTCCGTGACGAAGGAGATCTTGAGATTGTCCGTGGCGATCTCTGCCAGATTTTGTATAAGCAAGCTGCTAATGTGGAATATTTATTTGACGACTCGATCGCTAATATTTCACAAAGCGAAAAGGGCGTGCATGTCGAATTTGAGAAAAATGAGCCGCGCCTCTTCGATCTTGTCGTGGGAGCAGATGGATTGCATTCAAAAGTACGGAATTTGGCTTGGGGAGACGAATCCCAGTTCTTGCGTAAACTAGGTTTGTATATCTCTTTTTACTCAATTCCTAACTATCTACATTTGGATCGTGTTGAGATTGAGTATCATTCACCCAAGAGATTTGCTATCGCCTATTGCCCTCGAGACGGCATGGCGAAAGCCGGATTTGCTTTTTCATCTCATCCCCCTTTGCATTTGGACCTGCGCGATCAAAGCACGCAGCAAAAGTTCTTGCAAGAGGCTTATGTCGGCGCTGGATGGGAAATTCCTCGGCTTCTCGAATTCATGAAAGATGCTCCTGATTTCTATTTTGATTGCATAGCGCAAATTCACATGCCTCAATGGACAAAAGGACGCATTGCTTTAGTGGGAGATGCAGGATATGCAGTCGCACCCATAGCGGGACAAGGCGCAAGCCTTGCGCTGGTGGGCGCATACATTCTTGCCGGGGAGCTTGCGGAAGCGCAAGGAGATTTCAACAAAGCCTTTGATCGCTATGAGGAATGCTTACATGAATTTGTCAAAAAAAATCAGGACTTGGCCAAGATGAATGTCGCACTCATGGAAGGAAATGGTGTATCTTGGATCTCATCTAAGGTCATTCGATTGATTTGGCAGATAGGGAAGATCCTGCCGGCAAGCGTGCTTCAATTGATCAAAAAAAGAGGATTGAGACAGACTACGAAAGCTGCGAATGCTCTCTCTCTGAAGGATTATCAGCGATATTGAAAAACTCGGAAGCCTCGCCTTGCAAAAAATGATAAAAATCAAATAGTATCGGGAGGCAATTGCAAAACTCCCGGCGCCAGAAAAATCGATGATTTTCAGCCAGTTTGCCTGGGCCGTAGGCCCTTTACCTTGTGGCCGAGCACAACTTTGAGCAAAGTAGGGCTTCGGCCACAAGGAGGCAAAATGGCTTAAAAGGGCGGTTTTGTTGGTCCCGCGAGTTTTGCAATTGCCTCTCGGGAATCATGACGCGCTTTATTCTTTTCTTACTGGTGATTTCGATCTTTATGCAGGAGACTGAAGCTAGTATGAAAAATGAACTCCATCAATGCCTTGTAGAAATTTATGGTTTAGAAGAAGCTCCCTGTGCAATGATTCTAGAAAAACTCAGCGACCCTTGCAACGACCCAAAAAAACACTCTCTGATCGATGCATTTATCTCTCAATCCAAAAAAACAGTTCCTGTGTCTGCAATTCAACAAATATCCATTGCGTTGAACACCCTCGATGCTTTGGCCGCTGCGCCTCTCTCGCATCGCATTCTCTTTGAAAATGAACGCTTCCGCATTTTAGAAGATCATGTCGCACCTGGAGAAACCGTTCCGCTTCATACCCATGATTGGGATTGTATCATGATCATCATGCAAGGGTCCCGTTTTTATGTGCAAAAAGCCGCAGGGCCTGTAGTGGAGGAAGAATGGGACTCTCTAGTAGAATTTTATAGAGGAGGACCTGTACCCTACTCCTTTACGAATATTGGCGAAAAAGAATTCAAAGCAATTGCCTTTGAAATTAAACCGCTTGAAAGTTCCGAACACATCTCTTCCTCTCTCGAAAGACGTTAGAAATGATCCTAAAACCGGGTCGAGTTTCGGGCGCTTTTGAAAAATCGACAGAATCCGGTTTTAAGACTGTCAGTTCACTTTGTAAATCCGCAGTAAGTCAAATACGCTCCCAGTACGATCATGACGATTGAAATGAGCCGCAACTTACTTTCAGTAATTTTAGAAACCATCTTTTTTAATTTATCCGGAAAAACAAATCGTAGGATTCCTCTTAAGATAAAAAGATATCCTAATACCGTAATCAACCCCCTCCAACTGTATTCCCAGATCGAGTGATCGATTGCAATTACCAAACCAAAAAGCAGGCTGATTTCTCCTGAAACGGCCAGGGTACATTTCGAGCAGACTAGATCCTTGGCCATGATTCTAATCTGGTGGCTTCTAAGCAGACACATAAGGCCAAAGATTCCTAAATAGAACCCGATTAATTTTGCCAAGAATTCTGAGGTTTCCATGCTAAACACTTCCTTTTTAAGATAGGTTCCTATCAACTGCACCATGGATAAAAAAGCGTGAAAAAATCCAGAAGATTCTGATTTTATACCGATTGAAAAGAGAGAGAGCTCCCATAAAAATTTTTTTTTTGCACAAATTCTTAGTTATTTCAATTATTCAGCAAACTTCGTATAGTGAAATTATGGAATTCAGATTGCCAAGACAAGAAATCAATCAAAAATTGATTGATTTAGGAAATAAGAAACTTAAGCAGAATAAAATTCGCGTCCCTCGGGTACCAAAAAAAACATTGAAGGAACTCCTAGCAATTTTAGAGGAAATTAGCAAGAATGGACTACCTAAATATCTGGTAATCAAAAAGCTTAAGAAAAAACTCGGGTATGGCATATTCTTGCACCCCAAGGCTAAGCCGATATTGAAGGGGGAACCGATCGCCCCTTATTCCGGGGAAGTCTTTATATTTCCGCAAAACGCTGAAGATACCACCGACTACGCATTCGCTCTGATCTCTGATTTGCATCTTACCAAACAGGAGCAACTGCATTGGGATCCAAACAGCCGATATCATCCCCGCCGTCTTTATTCAATAGATCTAGACGCTGAGAAAAAGGGAAATTTCACCCGTTTTATCAATCATTCAGATCGGCCGAATGTCGAAGCGATGTTTCTTAGCATTCCAGCCAATTCCCTGGGTCTTGCGCCCGCCCCCTTCGAACTCATTTACGTTGCAAAAAAAACCATCCGGCCCGGAGAGCAGCTTCTTGTCAGTTATGAGCCGGAAGAGAAAAATTATTGGGGTGCTTTGAACGTCAAACCCTTCCCCATGACGCCTAAAACATTCCGGCTTAATTCCTCTTTAAAGCTTGTCTCTTACGTCTTACCGTAGATCCTATTCGGCAGCTGTCACTTTTTTGACTTTTTGAGTGGCGATCCGGATGCCGCGGGTGTGCGCGCCTTTGAGAGGCGCCTCATTGAAAGAATAGACCAAGTTTTTCACCTTCTGCTTGCCTTGGGAAGCAAAATGAAGTTCGATCGACTCGTTAGGCTTCGCCGAGATGTGGAGAAGTTCGGCGTTTTCATCGAAATACCGATAGATTTTGTCGAGAATGAATTTTTCGACGATGAACCGTTTAGCCCAAGCCTGACCCGTCTCTTTCATCTTGTAGATGACGTTCACGACCGTTTTTTTATCGGCGATCCCTACCCATGCGGCCTGTTCGAAATATTGCTTCTCGGGGATGTTGACCGCTTTGTAGGTGCCGTCTTTATGGAAGACGAGAAGTTTGTCGAAGTTGGTGCAGTGTAACTGAATGGGACCTGGGATTTTGGTTCCCGCGAAGCCTGATGCGGGATCGAAACCCACCTTGATTTCCTTCGTCTCTATCGCGCGGCGGTCGATTTCCTCGATCGCCTTGATCCGAGTTTTTCTAGGGAAATCGTTGCCGAATTTTTCGATCAGGGTTTGAAGATACCGGATCGTGAATTTTTTTACGTTTTTGAGATTTTTTTCCACCTCGCGCTGCGTCTCTTCGAGGATCCCTATCTCCTCCCGGTTCTTATCGATATCGAAACGAGAAATCCGCCGGATGGGGATCTGGAGAAGCTTTTCCCTGTCATCATGCGTAGGATCCCGAAGGAGCTTTTTTCTAAAGGGCTTGAAAGAAGCTCCCAGGACATCGTGAATCCCTTCCAGGGTCTTGACCGTCTCGATTTTCTTGTAGATCTTGTTTTCGATAAAAATCCTCTCGAGAGTCTTGTAGAAGATCTTTTCATCGAGCCGGTCTCTTTCGATCTCGAGCTCCCGCTTGAGGAATTCGACCAGTTTTTGCGTATTATAAGAGAGGACCTCGTTGACATCGGTCTCCCAGGGAAGGTTGTCTTTGATCACGATGATCTGCGAGTTCAGAGAAACTTCGCACTCGGTAAACCCATAGAGCGCATCGAGAATCTCTTCAGCATACTGTCCACGGGGCAGTTTGATCTCGATTTCAATCTCTTGCGCGGTATAATCGTTGATCGCCTCGATTTTGATCTTTCCCTTTTTCGCCGCCTCGTCGATCGAGCGGATCAGGCTCTCGGTCGTCGTGCCATAGCAGATCTCCCGGATGACCATCGTCTTAGGGTCTTTAATTTCGATCTTGGTTCGAAGCTTGACCTTGCCTCGACCTTTGTCGTATTCGCTCTTGTCCATGATCCCTCCGGTCGGGAAATCAGGAAAAATCCTGAAATTCCTTCCCTCAAGGCAGGCGATTTGGGCTTCGAGCAGTTCGGTGAAATTATGGGGCAGGATATGGGTCGACATCCCCACCGCAATCCCATCGGCTCCCTGCATCAAGAGAAGAGGGATCTTCGCAGGAAGGGTCACCGGCTCGAAATTCCTCCCATCGTAGGAAGGAATTTTTTCCGTGATGTCGGGATTGAACAGCGTCTCGCGTGCCAGAGCGGATAGTCTCGTTTCGATATAACGGGCGGCGGCCGAAGGGTCTCCCGTATAGATGTTCCCGAAATTTCCCTGCCTGTCCAGCAAAAAGCCTTTGTTGGCCAAGGTGACCAGCGCTTCGTAGATCGGGGCATCGCCATGCGGATGGAGCTGCATCGCTTGTCCGACTATATTCGCTACTTTATGAAGTTTGTCGTCCCCTTGCCTAAATAGCGTTTCCAGAATCCGTCTTTGTACCGGTTTGAGCCCATCGGTCACATGGGGAATGGCCCGGTCGAGAATGACATAGGAAGCATATTTGATGAAGTGGTCCTTCATCTGGTTCTTTAGATCATCCATCTACATTCTCAAGATTTTTCATGATGAAGGCTTTTCTCGCAGGGGTATTCTTGCCCATATAAAATTCAAGGGTCGGTTTGATATCGGAAAGATTTTGGACCATGACCGGGATCAGGCGGATATCTTTCGAAATGAATTGCTTGAATTCATGGGGAGAGATCTCTCCAAGTCCTTTAAAACGGGTAATCTCAATTCCTTTCTTGAGCTCCCGCGCCGCTTTTTCTTTCTCTTCCTCGGAATAACAATAGATTGTCTTCTCTTTATTTCTCACTTTGAACAGGGGTGTTTCGAGAATGTGAAGGTGGCTGTTCATCACGAGCCCTTCGAAATAGGTCAAAAAGAAGGTGATCAGAAGGTTGCGGATGTGCATGCCGTCCACATCGGCATCGGTAGCCAGGATCACTTTGTTATACCGAAGATGAGAGAGGTCTTCCTCGATATTGAGGGCCGACATGAGGTTGTACATCTCTTCATTCTTGTAGAGCTGGTCAAGTTTCATGCCATAGACATTCATCGGCTTTCCACGGAGCGTGAACACAGCCTGAGTGAGCGGGTCGCGCGTCATGACGATCGAGCCGGACGCCGACTCCCCTTCCGTGAGGAAAATCACCGAGTTCTCCCCTTCTTTCGATCCGTCGCCAAAATGGAATTTCGAGTCGCGCAGCTTAGGGATCTTGAAGGAGATCTTTTTCTGCTTCTCTTTCGCCTCTTTTTTGACCGCCGCCAGCTCTTTCCTTAGCTTTTCATTGAAATGGATCCGCTCGACGATCTTCTTTCCAGTCTCCTCATGCTTATAGAGAAGGTTTTGGACGGCGTCTTTGACCTCTTGGACGATGGGAGCGCGGATCTCGCTATTGGACAATTTGTTCTTGGTTTGCGATTCGAAAACGGGATCTTTGACCTTGATCAAGATAGTGCCCACGATCCCTTCGCGGACATCGACCCCTTGAAAGTTATTTTTCGCGTACTCGTTGACTCCCTTGAGAATCCCTTCCCTGAAAGCAGAAAGATGGGTACCTCCGTCTTGGGTATATTGGCCGTTAACGAACGAGAAATAGGTCTCTCCATAGCTCGAGGAGTGAAGAAAAGCGAACTCGATGTGTTTCCCTCTATAGTGGAGCGGTTCATAGAGCCGGTCCTCTTTGACCTCGGAGTTCAAGAGATCGAGGAGGCCATTTTCCGATCGGATCTCTTCCTGGTTGAAATGAAGAGTGAGTCCCGTATTGAGATAGGCATAGTGCCAAAGGCGCTTGACGATCAGTTCCTTCCGGAATGAAAACTTCTTAAAAATCTCCGGGTCGGGAGTAAATTCGACCGACGTCCCGTTCGGCTCGCTGGTCTTCCCTTTCTTCTTTTCCCGAAGAACGCCTTTAAGAAAATGGGCCTCGACAAACTCTCCATCGCGGAAACTCTTCACGCTGAAATGGGAGGAAAGGGCGTTTACGGCCTTCGTTCCCACCCCGTTCAATCCAACGGAGAACTGAAACACATCGTCATTGTACTTGGCGCCTGTATTGATCTGGCTAACGCATTCGATGACCTTGCCTAAAGGAATGCCCCGCCCAAAGTCTCTTACGGTCACCGTGGAGGTCTTCTCATTCAGACCGATCTCGATCTTCTTGCCATGCCCCATGATGAATTCATCGACCGAGTTGTCGATCACCTCTTTGATCATCACATAGATCCCATCATCCGGGTGGGAACCATCCCCCAAACGGCCGATGTACATCCCCGGACGCAGCCGAATGTGGGCCAAGGCGTCTAGGGACAAGACGGTGCTTTCATCGTATTTTTTCGCCATATTTCAGGTCATAACATGTTTCGAGTTTTCTGTTCCAAGAAATGACGAATCTATGCCCGTTCCACTGGAATAGCGTCCAATGCAAAAGGATTCAAAGCCTCAAATTTTGAACAAAAAGCGGAAGCCAACAAGAACCTATCGGATAGGTTCAAGGACAAGCTCTTTAGAGATAATAAGGCCGGGAAAAACTTCCCGGTCCTATTCTTTTTAAGAAATTTCCCATTTCAAGTCATACCTGAAATCCGGAAACCGCTTGCACGATAAAGGTCGTCGTACCAGTCTAAATAATCGAAATTCTAGATGAAGGAAATCACTACTAGATGATTCTTACATCGGTAGCTTCCGGACCTTTGCGTCCAGGGCCTTCTACGAACTCGACTTTTTGTCCTTCGCGAAGAGACTTAGGGTCGCCATGGACGTTGTTAGCGTGTACGAAGAGATCTTTTCCGCCGTTATCTGGCGTAATGAATCCGAAACCTTTCTGCACATTGAAAAATTTAATTGTACCTTTAGACTTTGACAAAATTTCCCTCCTTAGGGTGTAAATGAAAGTTCTACCTCCTATAGTATGAAAAAAAAGACAATTTTTCCCATAGAAAAGATTGAGACCTGCATCTTTTCCAGAGCTTTCGCTTGCGGTCATCAAATGAATCGAACGAGGCGAATAGATCTTGAGTTCGATCCAGGGTAAGGATTTGTGGGGCGTTTTACTTGGCCGAACTCGAATACGCCCATACGACAGTCCTCAACCACCGCTACCCCAATGTGATCATGCAAAGACTATTTGTTAAGGACCACTAGGTACAAGACATTATTGGAGCTGCGAGCTGTTTTTGAGCGATACTTCAATGTTCTACGACAAAAGAGATCTTGGCGTTGACTCTGTAACTCGTAATTTTATCATGTTCCACACGCGCATGCACATGTTTCACATCGATCTCCTTGATATTCCGGATCGTCTTCGACGCTTCCCGGACGCCCGCATTCATCGCATCCTCGATAGTTTTTCCTTCGCAGACTACTTCAATGACTTTGACGATAGACATATTCCTACCTATTCTGTTCTCAAAATAGATTATACCATTTTAAAAAAATAAATCCATATATTGAAAACGAACGAGTACAATTCTAAACAAATTCTTGACACTTCTAAGTTTCAGTCGATTTTTCGGTTCTTTTGAGCCGATTTTCGATTCAAGACTTGGGGGGGGCAATATCGACACAGCATATGGCCCCCCAAGCTTTGAAATCGAAAAGCGGCCAAAATAATCCAAAAACTCGACGAAAAATATTAGTGGGACAGGTTCAAGGATCACACAGTTTAATTAAATTAAAAAATAATATTTTAAACTAAAAACACAATTTATTTGATATTCCATTTATTTGCGAATCACGTTATCATTAAATAGAAGAAAGGAAACAATTAATGTCAGCACAAATACATCCAAATAACTTGAGAAATTGGGAAAAGTACGGCCAAGAGTCTCCTCAAAATACCAGCCGCGCTCTTCTTATCCCCAAACAGCACACTTCCTTCAATGCGCCAATCCTCTACGGAGCCGCAGAACAAGCATGGGGCTACACGGGAAAATCGCTGATCATTTCGCGAAATATTTTGAATGCCGGCTTGCGCTCCGGACTCTGGGCTTCTCTGGGCGGGCCAGGCATGGTGCTAAAAATCCAAACGGCCATCACACGTTCCAGATTGTTTTCCATCATCAATCTCCCCTTCAACTCGGTTGCGATCTCTGCGCAAGCAGCCAAAATAAAACAAAGCCTCGGGCGGTCTGACAACGAAGGACTCGGTCTAGGCCTGCTCACCTTTGCCATTCTCATCGGAGATTCTCTCGATTCTTTAGCTACCGTGGCCAATGCCGCTCTAGATACTTTTTTCTCTACCACCAGCCCATTGATTTCGTCGATCGGCCTCCCGCTTGGATTCGCGATCAATGGCATGGGATCGCTCTCTCGCGGCATTCGTCTGTATCATCTCGAGCAAGCCCGCAGAGGATTGGAAAATCAACGTTTTATGAAGAGCGGATCGGATATGAAGCCCGAGGAAATCCGATCTTCCGTATCCCACTATTTAAATGGCCTGGGCCTCCATGATCCGAACAAGCGAATCGTCCTGGAAAGGCATACTACGAGCCGAGCGGCAAATCTCTTGAAGGAACTCAACGACTCTTTGAACCAGGCTGGTGTGTTCGATGAAAAGCTGGCGACCAAGGTCTTGGAGACCCTGCATCAAATCAATGGATCTTTGCGGAAGGAAATGACGGTTCAGACAGCTTATGCAGCAACGAATCTTCTCATATTCACATCGCTTTGTCTTATGCTAGCTTCCATGACTTTAGAACTGCCCTTCATTCTTTTGGCGATCAGCTGGTCGGCCAGGCTGATCCTCCAGGTCTATCAAGACTTCGTGCAAGAAACTCTTCCAAAGAAGGCGTTGGTTTAATTGGAGGTACCGTTCACCCGTAGATCATGAGAAGGATCGCCATGGCGATCATCCCTATGTCCTCCGTCAAGGTCACTGTCGAAAGAGGCACGTCCAGGATGGTTCCCATGCAGGCGCATCTGACATCGAGACCTTTAATCAAGGCGTGGATCACGCCTGCTGTCCCAGCCCCAAAGACGAGCAAGGTCGCTATGCAAGCTGCCATCGGCCAAAAAGTTGCAAGATAGGTCAGTCCCAAAATCAGTTCAATCAAGGGATAGGCGAAAGCGTAAGCGCGGCTTTTCCCGGCGATGAGATCGTACATCTGGAAACCATCGGCGAACTGGACAGGGTTGAAGAGCTTAAGCAGCGCGAATTGACAAAGAAAAAATCCCATGAAATAGGACATCCAGCCTTTGCCTGCCCCGAACGCAAGCGCGCAGGCCGCGATTGCGGCAACGAGAATCAGACAAGCTAACGGCCAATATTTTTTCATCTTTTTCACCAAAATGTTGAGATGTCCAGTTCAAGAAGATAAGGGTCTCCGAATTCCTTCTGATAGAGGATTGACGTCCGCTCTCTCGCCTCTTCCATCAGAGTTTTTTCTTCAGGCCGCGATTTGCTTGCAGGTGTGTGGTGCAGATATTCGCCAAAGATCTCCAAGCAATCGCGCGTGTATAGCATCGTATGGAGGATGTGATGATGCCACGCTTCATCGATGTCTGGAGCCGGCGCCAAAACTCTATCGGGATGTCTGATGACAAGAATGAGAAAGTTCTTATACCTCTCCACTGCATACTTCGCCTCATCCTCATGCCAGCCCTTTAGGTCCGCAAGCCTTTGCTCGAGATAGCTGAGATCCAATTCCCTTATGTGGGATTGTTGGGACAGCACGTGGCCTCCTGAATTTCTCCCGCTGCGGCTTTTTCCAGCGCTTCCTCTGTGAGTTCTTTGAAATTCAGAGGGCGTTTATGGAGGCGGATGACCCACAGGTTTTTCTCTTCTTCTGCAACTTGCACCTCGACCGACTGGGGGATTTTTTCCATTCCCATTTCCAACAGGGCCGCTTTAGGGTTCTGTTTCAGCCTTATCAACAAGTAGATGCCCCCCAGAATTTTGAAGTCGAAAAGCGGCCAAAATAATCCCGAAAATCAACGTCCCTTTAAATTGCTAACACCTTATCAGTCCCTTACCAGACATTTAATGAATAAATCAACAGATCACCCATCCAGTTCATCCAGTTCATAACATTTGAGATTAATTCATAAATTCGTTAAATTTATAAAAATAAACACAGATGACTTATGAATTCAATGTCTACAAATTTTAATCACCATAAAATTAACGGTTTCCCAAGCAATGGAAATATTATCTATCATTACCATAAACTAGAAGTCATAACCCCCAAATCTTCAATGTCTTTGGATCCTAAGCCTCTTCATCGGATTGACAAGATCAAAAATGTCACTGGAAATATTCTCATTCTCCTGGGCTCTCTGATGGCTCTCTTGGCAGGACTGGCGATCACCTTGCAAACTGCAGGGCTTACGACGCCGGAAATCACCATCTTAGCCAATCTATTAATGCCGGCACTTGCGGCCATATTAACGGGATCCCATTTGTCTAAAGATCAGGCGAAGGCTCCGGGAACCAGCCTCAAGCTCCCTACAGGTCTCCCCGGACTCACTTTCAATGGATAAAAATTATTTTAATATTTGACTTTAATTATACAATCAAATATAATTAACTCATGATAAACAAAAAATTATTTATTTCTTACTCTTTCAAGTCTCGCCTGCATCATAAGCGCCGCTTCGGCGTAGCTTAACTTCGGCAGCCTCCGGCTGCATCCATTTTTTACAAACATTTTAAATAAAACAAAAAAACTAAGAGAGAATTTATATGTGTACGCTGGTTTCATCGGCATACCAAAGATTGGGCGAGGTCTTCGGTAGAGTCAAAACAACGCCTTCTCTTATCAGGGAGAGCGATAGCAGAGTCGCCCAAGCAATGCAAAAAGTACTCGTTGCCAAACAGGCCCATGTCAAAGCAGCGCTTGATGACAAATGGCAGCGATACAATCCCGTCTTTATCGGAGGGGACTTGTTTACCTTCGGCTATTTGGCATTCCAGGGAATTCAAAGCTTGAAGCCGAGCCTGCAAACCATCCCCGCCATAGGCGCCGCGACCTTAGCTTGCGGCTGTGTGGCCGGCGTGATCTGGATAGGCGTAGGCCTCGTCTCATTGAAAGAAGCTATGCAGGCGTTCCGGAACAACGACAAAGTACTTGGACTTAGGCTGATGCTCGATTCCATCTGTTGTACGGCCATTGGCGTTGTCATGGTTCTGGCATCGCTTGCGATCAAAGTGAGCGCCCTTGCAGGAATCGGTGCGTTTTTTGCAGCGAATCCTTGGTTCCTTCCCGTCCTCTTTTTCGTCATCACGATCCCGCTGCTGCTCGAACTGAGTTACAGGCTCAACAATATAGCTGCATCGAAAGATCTGGCTTCCAAATTGAAATTAAACGAGCTGGAGACCCTTCTCCAAGCAAAAGAACTGGATTGGAAGAAAATCGATCAGCTCTATGTTGGAACCGAAAGCCCATTCAATTTGAACCCGTTGGAAACATGCGGAGAGAAACAACAAATCCAGATGCTGAGCCAGAAGATGGAAGAGTTCCAAGCAGATATGGGCGTCGACGCCGCGGTCGAGGTATTCGAATTGCTGAAGCACATCGAGAAAAGAAATCGCAAAGAAGCGCTAGAGCATCTCGCAATCGCAAAAAAACGGATCAAGGAATGGAACCAGTCCCTTTATCTCAGGATGTTCCAACAGATCCTCTATCTCGTTGGATTTGGAATCAGTATGGGAACTCTTGGAGCCCCAGCGAAGACTGTGAACCTTCTAAACGGCACGCAGAGCTTCTTTCTCGTAGGAGCGAACATCATTCCCCTCTATATGGACACGTTCTGGCCGTTTAAAAGAAATACGCCGATCGTAGTGCCGAAAGTAGAGGAGTCCGAAATAATAAAATCGAAGGCTTCAGGTTAAAATGCTGGGAGGGTTAACACCCTCTCAACTTCCTCGTTTCGGCCATCGGCGGAGGCCGTCCACCGTGAAGCTTTCCGGCTCTCTGCATGGCATTGACTTCTTATCGAACTCGACGCCTTCTGCATAATCGAGATCCCAATCAGCTCGTTTGCCTTTCCGGCCAGCTTTCGGGTTCATCGAACCTGCAGGTTTTTTCTCCTCGAGATGCTGCATTTGATTTGGGCTCAGAGGTTTCGCTTTGGCAATCGTGTTTCTAGCTTCGCGGCCGCTTGTCGCTACTTTACCCGGTCTATATCTTGGTTTCATAATTCACCTTTAATTTAATTATAACATTAATCGTAATTAATTTTAAGTGCACACACAACCAATTGCAACATCGATTTTTAATGGCGTCGGACAGCCGCTGAATTTAAATCCGCTTGCATCGCTAAATATTTTATATTTAGCTGCTTCACAGTCTCTTATATTGAAAACACGGGACAAGCGGGAGATTCTTCGCTTCCTCGATAGACCAATCCCCTTTGCGGGTCAAGGGTGATCTCCTCACCCTCTTGGAGTAGATTCATGGCGCCGTCGGCTCGTGTCATCACTGGGATTTCGAAAGTCTTGGCAACCAGAGCTGCATATTTTTCAGAGGCTGTATCGCCGATGTAATTTTGGAGAATGACCCCGGCCGCATGTTTCAATACGGGCAGGAAAGAATTGTCGCAGTGAGGTATGACGACAATGCGCCCTTCCAACGTCTCAGGTTCAAGGGCTTCAGCAGAAAGAACAATAGAGACTTTCCCGCTCACTTTCAAGCCGAACCCCTTATGGCCGCGAACCAGCACTTCTCCGATGCTTTGGGCTGTCATCAGGTTAGTCGTCCCCTTTTTGCCGAACGGAACACCGGCGGTGACGATGACGATATCGCCGAAAGAGATGAGCTGATGCTCAAGGGCATAGGCGCTTGCTGCCGCAAAGGCTTCTTTAGAGCTTTTGCACCCGGGGCAATGGATTGGAATCACTCCCCAATTCGATGCGAGCTGGTGATAGACCTTTTCATTTGGAGTAACTGCGATGATAGGCATCTGGGGTCTGAGCCGGGAAGCGAGACGGGCCGTCATTCCACTGGTCGTAAACGCGAAAATCGCTTTGGCGTTCGCACTATAGGCGGTCTTGACTGCAGCCATTGTCACAGCTGAAGAAAGATCGTGGTAGTCGCGCTGGGAATGTTGCTCGAAAAAAACCCGGAAAGGGAAATCGGCCTCAGCTTCCCGGGCGATGCTTTTCATTCGCAAAACCGCTTCGACCGGATAGTTTCCAATGGCGCTTTCTCCGGAGAGCATGATGGCGGAGGTGGAATCGTAGATCGCATTCGCAACGTCCGAGACCTCAGCCCTTGTCGGCCTTGGGTTTGTGATCATCGACTCGAGCATCTGGGTTGCGGTAATCGACGGCTTGCATGCCTGGTAGCATTTCCGGATCATCATTTTCTGCAATTTCGGTACCAATGCCAGGTCAACCTCGACTCCGAGATCTCCTCTTGCGATCATGATTCCATCTGCGACTTGCACGATACTGTCTAAATTTTCGACCCCGTGGCTATTTTCAATTTTGGCGATGACGAGGATGTTGGGCTTACCTTCTTTAGCGAGGATTTCCTTGTAAGACAGGACATGGTGGGAAGATCGGATGAAGGAGGCTGCGACCAAATCGACATCCTGCTCGCAGCAGAATTTGAGATCGATGAGGTCTTTAGGGGTAACAGCGGGAAGGTCGAGATGGGCTCCGGGCATATTGATCCCTTTCCCGCTTTTTAAAATCCCCGCATTTTGGATCTCGATCATGGCCGAATTTCCGTGCGTCTCTACGACAGTCGAGATGATATTCCCGTCATCGAAAAGGATTGTCATCCCGGGGCTGAGAGCTTGGAGCGCTTCTGTGGGTCGCATCGGGATTTCGTCGGGAGCCGCAGGGGCGTCTCCTATAGGGATCAGTTTGAAACGCTGCTGCGGCTTCACGGCCAACAAATCGCCGGCAACTTTGCCGACCCGGATTTCAGGACCTTTGATATCGATCATGATCGCCAAAGGCCGTTTGAGGTGCGCGCGCGCCCGTTTTAAATTGGCGACGCTCCGTTTGTGTTCTTCCAAAGTCCCATGGCTGAAATTGAGGCGGGCGACATTCATCCCTGCTTCCATCATAGCGAGCATCTTCTCATATGAGGCCACGGCAGGGCCTATGGTGCAGACGATCTTGGTGCGGATAAACGCCATGAAAATATGTTAGCTCTAGAGTAAAATAATCTCAATCACATTGGAGGGAATTGCAAAACTAGCGTCAAAAAGATGATTTTTCTGGGTCAATGAGGTAGGGCTTCTTTTGAACCTCGAAAAATCATCAAAGAAAATTACGGCATTACAAAGCTGACAAGAGTTTTGCAATTCCCTCATTTTACTTGAGTTTAGTAGTCATCATTAGTAGTCATCATCATAGGATGATCCTTTGAGAAGTATATTTTTTCGTTGGAAAAATCTATAAAGACTAAATGCTCCTCGAAGAAATCCATTCCCAAAATGGCATCGATTCGAATGGGTAGCGTGATGGGGAAGCGATGAAACTTTTGAGGGCCAAAATCGATATTTTTGATCTTAAAGTATGCGTAGTCGATATCGTATTCTGGGTCCCAAAAGGCGCGAGCTATTTTCTCTTCTTCAATATCTGAGTTAAGCATATTTAGTGTACATCCTGTATCTAACATGCAACGCAAAGGACCCTCCGGAGTGTCGGCGATACATTCGACTAGGCCTTGTTCGATATGAAGAGGAGCATCTATAAATTCTTCTATGGGATAACCCTGTTGTTTTAGTGTATCCAAGCTATCGCAAAAAGCGATTGTAGAATTTTGTATATCGATGAGTAAATTTGTGGCGTGAAAAAATTCCCAGCCAAGTCTGCCAGGTTCTCTAGCTGAAGGCTCTCCTCCGTTTTTCACGAAGACGGAATTTTTTACAAATTCTGCGCTATCCTCTTGTAGAACGGATTCAAAAAAGGCCATCCCACCGATTTTCACCTTAGGAATCTGGTACAAGTTATTTAAATGTTTTTTTCCTCTAATTCCATACATTGGCTTAGTTTTAATAAAGGTCTTTGGAGAAATTTGGTTGATAAACCGGCTTTGCAAAGAGAGATCCCCTCTAAACCCTAAATCGAGTTCCATTGAAAACAACTTGTCACCAATATTGACATCTACGCAAGGCGATTGAATAGAAGACAATTTTGTTATGGGGACTGAAATAAAATAGGAATTTCCATTATTGGGAGAAGGGTGTATTGTTTGCTCATTTCTATTCTTTGAATGCGGAGATAAACAGCAGCCAAATGTTAAAATAACTAACGCATATATAGTAATAATTCGATTGATTTTCATGGATTTATCGATTAATCGCCCTTATGGCCTGTAGATGCAGAGACATTTCCTCTCCCATCGCTTTTTTGTTCCACTTCTACTCTGGCATAGTTTCCTCTGTCATCGTGGACCTCTGCTCTTCCATATCCACTAAATTTAGATCCATCCGGATCACCCCATGACCATGTTCCCGCAACTTCACCGCTTCCTCCAACTTTCATAGTCTTTCGGCAGGAGACGATTGTCTGCGTTTTCCGATCAGTCACAGAAAGGTCTTGAAATCGGGATATTCGATGAGAAACAAGAGAACGAGCAGATGAGAGTGAGACTGGGATATTCTCATGAAGAGCAGTTTCCGATTTCTGTGGTGGCTCAAAAAAACTATCAGAATAGTTGATATCGGTTTGTGTATCGAATTCAATTTCCATAGGACTCCTAACCTTGATTTGACAAAAGGCAAACATTCTTAAGCAGAAACACTATCTGGTCAATTCATCTTCTTTTTTTTAATTCTTATGTCGGTAAAAATACCCCCAAAAAACGACGAAACATTAATTCGAAGATTATCTCTTAGATCCACTGGTTTTGGACATTTGCAATATCCCTCGATTATCGTTAGAATAGAGCGATTATGGACCAGCCCATCGTCCTCAAAAAAGTCTCGGTGCACAACTTGAAGGGAGTCGATTTAACCCTCTCTCCGGGAGAACTTGTCGTATTCACCGGAGTCTCCGGATCGGGCAAATCCTCGCTCGCCTTCGACACGATTTATGTCGAAGGGCAGAGGCGGTACATCGAATCGCTCTCCCACCAGGCGCGCCGCCACTTGGCCGAACTGCCAAAGCCTGACGCGGAGAGCATCTCCGGGATAGCGCCGACGATCGCGATCGAGCAAAAGCTCTCCGCCCGCACTCCCCGATCGACTGTCGGGACCCTTACGGGGATCTATGACTTCTTCAGGGTTCTCTATGCACGGATCGGCATTCCTCACTGTCCCGTAAGCAAAGAGGCTGTAGGCGCTTTGAGCAAAGAGAAAATCCTAGCGCAAATCCTCGCATTCCCTAAACGAGCGAAAATCTTGATTTTCGCTCCCTATGCTCGACGAAAAAAGGGGGAATTCCTCGAAGAGTTCGCAGAACTTTTGAGCAAAGGATTTACCCGTCTGAGAGTCGATGGCTCCGAAATCGATTTGTCAACGCCCGTCCAGCTCGACGGCAAAGCGGCGCACGATGTCGATATCGTCATTGACCGTCTCAAGGTGGACGAAGAATCGCGCTCCCGCATCTCCGAGTCGGTTTCTTTCGCTTTGGAAATAGGCGTCGGGATGTGCAGCGTCTTGAATGCGGATACAGGAGAAGAGACCCTGTTTTCACAAACGGCCTATTCTCAAAAATCGGGGCTTTCGTACGGACCTCTTCAGCCCCACGATTTTTCCTTCAATCATCCGGCGGGGATGTGTCCTGAATGCCACGGCCTGGGCAATGCCGCAGAATTCGACATAGGAAAGATCATCGATCCCCATTTGAGCATCGCCGAAGATTGCTGCAAGATCGCCAGCTCTTACAAAACGATCCGGTATGGGAACATCTATGACAACTTAGCCAGGATCTTCAAATTCGATATCGAAACACCTTGGGAAGAGATTCCGGAAAAAGCCAAACACGCGTTTCTTTACGGTTTAGATCAAAAATGGACCCGGATGCAGTTCACCCATCCTGAAAAAAAAATGCGCTGGATCGAATTCGTCCGCTGGCAAGGGGTCCTCCACGACGCAAAGGAACGGCTGAACGCGGCCAAAAGCGAGACTTACCGGAAGAAAATAGGCGAGCTGATGACCGAGGGAGTCTGTCCCTCTTGCCAGGGGGCCAGGATCAAGCCATATCCTGCCGAAACGCGGCTGGGCGGAAAAAAAATCGCCGAAGTGACGGCGATGCCTCTCATTGACGCGCTTTCTTTTTTTCAAAAACTGAAACTCACCGAACTCGAAGAGCAAATCGGAAAAGAGCTTTTGAAAGAGATCCGAATGCGGCTGCAGTTTTTAATCGACGTCGGACTCTCCTATCTTTCCCTTGATCGAACTTCTCCCTCTTTGAGCGGCGGCGAATCGCAGAGAGTCCGCCTTGCTTCGCAGATTGGCGCGCCCTTAGCAGGAGCGATCTATGTGCTGGACGAACCGTCGATCGGCCTCCACCCTTCCGACCATCACAAGCTAATCGGCATGCTTTTGCTTCTCCGCGACTTAGGCAATACCGTCCTTGTCGTCGAACACGATGCAGATACCATCATGGCCGCCGATAAGGTGGTCGACGTCGGGCCTCTTGCAGGACAGCATGGAGGAGAAATCCTTTATTCCGGAACTCCGCAAGGGCTGATGAAGCAGCAGCGCTCTTTGACGGGCGGCTATTTATCCGGACGCCTGAAAATCGAAGCTCCGACCGAGAGGCGCAAGCTTGCGAAGGCGATAACGATCTCAGGGGCCAAACACCATAACCTGCAAGACCTGTCTGTCTCGATCCCACTCGGAGGCCTCGTTTGCGTCACTGGCGTTTCAGGCTCGGGTAAATCCTCTCTCATCACCGACATCCTCTATCCGGCTCTTGCCAATCGGTTCCACAATGCGAAGATGCCCGTCGGCAAACATAAGGAGATCTCGGGGTTGGAAGAACTCGATAAAATCATCGCCGTCGATCAATCGCCGATCGGGCGCACTCCCCGCTCGAACGCCGCTACCTATATCAAGCTCTTCGACGAGATTCGCGACCTCTTCGCCGAGCTGCCAGAAAGCAAGCTTAGAGGGTTCGATGCAGGTCATTTCAGCTTCAATGTGAAAGAGGGGTCCTGCTCCTACTGCGGAGGAATCGGAAGTACGCGGATCGATATGGACTTTATGGAAGATGCCTGGATCGAATGCCCTCAATGCAAGGGTCGCCGCTTCGATCCGGAGATTCTAGCCGTCCTATTCAAAGGAAAAAGCATCGCGGACATCCTGGCGACCGACGTCGAACACGCCCTGCCCCTTTTCGAAGCGATCCCTTCGATCCGACGGAAACTGGAAGTGCTCAGCGAAGTGGGACTCAATTATTTGACTCTCGGGCAATCTTCTACAATATTGTCCGGCGGCGAAGCGCAGCGGATCAAACTCGCAAAAGAACTGGTCAGGCCCGGCTCAGGAAAGACCCTCTATATCCTCGACGAGCCAACTACGGGACTCCATTTCCACGACATCAAAAAACTAATCGCCATTTTGCAAAAGTTAGTCGACCAGGGGAACACCGTCCTTGTCATTGAACACAATCTCGACCTGATCAAAACAGCCGACTGGATCGTCGACCTCGGACCCGGAGCAGGTGTCTACGGAGGCATGCTGGTCGGAGAGGGCCCGCCGGAAAAGATCGCGAAGCTCAATACCCCTACCGGAAAAGCGCTGAAAGGATTGCCTCTTTATAAAAAACCGCCCGTTCCTCTTTCCGAGCGTCCCAATACGATCGAAGTCATCGGCGCCGCGCAAAATAACCTCAAGTCGGTCTCCCTCTCCATTCCGCGCGGCAAGATCACCGTTTTCACAGGCCCTTCCGGTTCCGGGAAATCTTCTCTTGCCTTCGATACCCTTTACGCGGAAGGGCAGCGTCGCTACGCCGAAACCCTTCCTGCTTATTCGCGGGCGATGATCAAGCAGCTGCCGAAACCAGTCGTCGATCAGATCATAGGGCTTTCCCCTTCAATTGCCCTTGAGCAGAAAACCGGCGGACTGAATCCGCGGAGCACCATCGGCACGATCACGGAAATCTACGATCTCCTCCGCGTTCTCTATGCCCATCTTGGAACGGCTTTTTGCCCTGAAACAGGCGAAGAGATCCGCCATATCAGCAAAGAGTTCGTCGTCCGGAAAACGCTCTCTTTGCCGGAAGGAGAAAAAATCCAAATCCTTGCTCCCTTGATCCTCCAAAAAAAAGAATCGTTCGAGGAGATGGTAGAGAGGCTGAACCGGCTCGGATTTTTACGGATTCGCCTGAATCAAAAGACCTACGAGCTCGATGAACCGATCCCTTTCGAAAAACACCGCAAAAACGAACTCTTCCTTGTCATCGACCGCCTAGCCGTAGACAAAAAAAGTGAAAATCGGATCTTCGAAGCGGTAGAAAAAGCAACGCAATTTTCCGATGGAATCGTCTTGATCGCCCGCGAAAAAGAAGATTTGTATTTCAATTTGTCGTTTGCCGTAATGAGTACCGGAAAGTCCTATCCCCCGCTCACGCCGCAGACCTTTTCCTTTAACCACGAGGCTGGGATGTGCCTGGAATGCCAGGGGCTAGGCTTGACATATGGCGTTCAGTTTATCAACCAAAAAAGCGTCATGCGATTGACGCTTTCGGATTTGTGCCTTCGCCTTTTCAAAGACAAGACGACTCATGGCGCCCTGAAGCGGCTCGAACAATATTTCGACGCCTGCGGAATCGATTGCGATGAGCCTTTGAAAGATCTCTCCCCCAAGGAGCTCCATCTCATCTTCAACGGCGGGCCCGAAAAACCGATTAAGAAATTCGCCGCCTTGAAATGGATCGGCCTTCAGCCGCTTTTCACAGGAGCAGTCCGAATGGGCAATAAGGATATGCGAGAGGCGCTCCTGCCCCTCATGAACGCCTCCACCTGCCCTGTATGCGAAGGGACACGCCTGAACGCGCTGGCGCGCAATGTGAAAATCAAAGGCAAATCCATTGCAGACTTCTGCCGTTTGGGAGTGGAAAAAGCCTATGAGTTCATCCAGGATATTTCTTTGGAGGAGGAGGCGTTCCTGCAAGAAACACGCTCCCAGATCTGCAAATACCTCGAATTCCTCCTCTCGATCGGCCTTGGATATCTAACCCTCGAGCGCTCCGCGCCGACTTTAAGCGGCGGAGAGCTCCAGCGGATCCGCCTCGCCCGCCAACTCGGCTCGGGATTGACTTCATGCCTCTACCTGCTCGACGAGCCAACGATCGGCCTCCATCCTTATAATAACGAGCTGTTGAACCGCGCTCTCAAAGACTTGGCTGCCCTCGGCAATACTCTCGTCCTCGTCGAACACGATCCGATGACGATCCAAATCGCCGACCAGATCTTCGATTTCGGACCTAAGGCGGGCCGAGAAGGCGGGAGGATTTGCGCCCGTGGCACGCTGAAGGAAATTTTAAAGAATGAACATTCGCTGACCGGCGCTTATTTGAGCGGACGAAAGACAATCCCGATCCCGAAGAAACGACGCCCCTTCCAGCCCGATATCAGGATCGAGAATGCGTCGCTCCATAATTTGCAAAATATTTCGGTCGCTTTTCCGCGCGCAGCGATCACCTGCTTGACCGGAGTGTCCGGATCGGGAAAATCGTCCCTGATGCGCGGCCTTCTCAAGCCGGCTGCGGAAATCGCCGTCAACGCCCGGAAGAAAATAGAACCGATCGAACTCTTAGGCGCAAAGTTCTGGGGCCTGAATGAATTCGAGAAAGTGATCACCGTCGACCAAAGTCCGATCGGCCAGACAGCCCGCGCCGATGTGGGAAGCTACGCCGATATCATGCCGTTCGTCCGGGGCCATTTCGCCCAACTTCCTCTCGCCAAGGTAAAGGGCCTTCAGCCGCGGCACTTCAGTCCGAACCACCTCCGCGGGATGTGCCGCACCTGCTGGGGCATGGGCTATAAGACGATCGATCTTCAGTTCCTGCCTGCAGTGAAAGTGACCTGCGAATCATGCCGCGGATTCCGCCTCAACCCGATTTCCCTCGAAGTGCGCTACAGAGGAAAACATCTCGGAGAGATCCTCGCGATGACGATCGAAGAAGCGTTGTGCTTCTTTTCCGAAATCCCCCGTGTGTCCAAAAGGCTCCAACTAGTCGACGAGGTCGGACTCTCCTATCTTCAGCTCGGCCAGGAACTGGCATCTCTTTCCGGCGGCGAGGCGCAGCGCCTCAGGCTATCGCGCGAATTGGCCAAACGGGAAGCAGGCAAGACGCTCTATCTGATCGATGAGCCAACGGTCGGCCTCCACAGCGAGGATATCGCCCGGCTCCTTCCGATCTTCCACAAGCTCGCCGCCAAGAAAAACACCCTCGTCATCATCGAGCACAATCTCGATGTCATCGCCAATGCCGATTTCGTGATCGACCTCGGACCCGATGCCGGAGATCGAGGCGGCCGGATCATGGCGCAAGGAACTCCCGAAGAGGTCGCCAAATCGAAAGAATCTCGAACAGCGCCCTATCTTAAAAAAAACTTTCATTGATTCGAATTTTTGGTAATAATTCAGGCCGCCCCAGAGAAAATCTTTCCTTATGAGGCAATTGCAAAACTCCCGGCGCCAGAAAAATCGATGATTTTCAGCCAGTTTGCCTGGGCCGTAGGCCCTTTACCTTGTGGCCGAGCACAACTTTGAGCAAAGTAGGGCTTCGGCCACAAGGAGGCAAAATGGCTTAAAAGGGCGATTTTGTTGGTCCCGCGAGTTTTCCAATTGCCTCTTATGTCAATGATAATGTTGACTGAGAATGCATAGACTGGCAGCATATCGCATCCTTTTGCTAGGGAGAGATATTATGTTCATGGTGCAGTTTTTGCTCTCAGTCTGTAGTTTGACCCTCGCTCCTTCTCTGCTTTCGAGTTCTCTAGCCTCAGGAGAAGCAGTCGATGTTATTTCCCATCGGACTCTAGATGTAGAATCTGAATCTGCGATTGATCCTGTTCAAAGCGACGAAATCTATTGGGAAACGCCCCAATATTTATCCAGGATCCAAGCCAATAAGTCCCTTTCCAGATACGTTTACCATTGGAAGCCGTCTAAATTCATTGGTCATTGGATGATACCACTGAATCGAATGCGAGAACTCGAAGGCTTTTCTGAAATTTATGAACAAGCCATGTTAAAGTACGTGGGACGTATTGATCTCTGCATGCAAGTCATTCCCATTCTGAACTGTCTATGGAATGATGTGATTTTTTTAAGCCCCCTTCATCCCCATAAGCACTTTGAGGAATACTTAAAAATAGGTTTTCGCCCAAAAAAGCGGCAGTTTTTTAAAATCCCCATAGAGGTACTTGAAGAAAAGCGAGTTGCAGTCTGGAAATGGCCCCACTATAACAAAAATCCGAAGTACAATCAATTCTCTTCCTATGAAGAAATGAGACAGGAATACTGCCCAATTGTTTTTTCTCATTACCAAGAAATGGACGAACTTCCTGAAGATACCAAACTGTTTTACGCTCACGAATTTGATTCGATGAATCCTGATAAGTATCCTCGATTCAAATGGTACAGAATTCCACATATCCTCTGCCAAGACCCGATCGACGTTTCTGACCCAAGAATCACAGTGATCAACTGGGATGATCCCATCGAGAATAGTGAAGAATCATCTCCTCAAAGTGGACCTTGAGCAATCGAAGAAGAATTTTTGTAGCCTAGAAATTCTAAATCCTCTTATTAGTAAATTATGCGAAAGTATTACTATGTTTTGATCTCTCTGATCGCTGCCATATCTGGAATTCTCTTCGGATTCGATACAGGGGTGATGTCGGGAGCGATCCTCTTTATCGAGCAGGACTTCCCTTTAACCCCCGGCATGAACGGCATAGTCGTGGGATCGGTTCTATTGGGAGCTTTGGCGGGCGCTATCTGTAGCGGCCGCGCGACCGATTATTTCGGCAGGAGGAAATTGCTGCTCATCGTAGCGTTCATCTTTGTGTTCGGAGCTCTAGGAACCGCAATCGCCCCTTCCATTCTTATGCTTGTGGTTGGACGGATCATCGTAGGGATTGCGATCGGCGTCGCTTCTTACGTAGGTCCTCTTTACATCTCGGAAATGGCTCCTAAAAAGCACCGCGGCGCTCTCGTATCCCTCAACCAGCTCGCCATTACGGCCGGGATTCTCCTCTCGTATATTGTCGATTATTATTTCTCATTCACATCCAATTGGCGATGGATGCTCGGTTTCGGCATCTTTCCCGGGATCCTCCTCTATTTGGGCATGCTCTATCTGCCGGAAAGCCCCCGTTGGCTCTTGTCCCAAGGGGATGAAGAACAGGCCCGAAATAATTTGTTGCCGATCAGAGGCTCTGAGGAAAGCGTAGAGCGGGAGATCGCAGAGATCAAAGTGACTTTGAAAAAAGAGGCCGCCGATTGGAAGATCATCTTCTCGAAATTGGTCCGTCCAGTCCTCTGGATCGGCTTCGGTCTTGCTTTCATCCAGCAAGTGACGGGGATCAATACCATCTTGTATTATGCTCCGACGATTTTGAAAATGGCAGGATTCGGCAACGCTTCCGTGTCGATTCTTGCGACGATGGGGATCGGGGCCGTGATGTTTCTCGTTACACTCATTGCTTTGCCGCTCATCGACCGTTGGGGCAGACGCCCTTTGCTTTTAGCCGGGCTTGTCGGCATGGGGCTCAGCTTGGGGGCGTTGGCCTTGATGTTTGAATCTTCCACCGGCATCCCTCCTTCGCTCGAATGGCTAGGCCTCTCCACGATGTTGATTTATATCGCGTGCTTTTCCTTCAGCTTGGGGCCGATCATGTGGCTGATGATCGCCGAGATCTATCCGCTGCAAGTAAGAGGCATCGGCGCGAGCTTGGCAACATGCGCCAATTGGTGCAGCAACTTGCTCGTCACCGCCACATTTTTAAAAATGATCGAATGGGTAGGCGCCCGAGGCACCTTTTCCGTATACATGGCGTGTTGCCTTCTATCGATCGGATTCGTCTATTTTCTCATCCCTGAAACAAAAGGGACTTCCCTTGAAGAAATCGAAGAGAACCTGTTTGCCGGCAAACCATGGCGCCAACTGGGCAGCAAGTTGACGAAGGTAAAATTCAAATGAATGATCATTTTTTTCAAAATATCGAACCGATTCAGTATCGCTACTACAACCCAAAGCAAAAAATCTTGGGCAAGACGATGGAGGAACACCTTCGTATTTCCGTTTGCGCTTGGCATACGTTCTGTTGGGAAGGGCCCGATATGTTCGGCCAGCCCTTGTTCCACCGTCCGTGGATGAAGAGCCCTGAAGAAAAGATCAAAGCCCTCTTCGAATTCATTCAAAAGCTCGGCGTGAAATATTTCACCTTCCACGATGTCGACTTGGCCCCGGCGGGGGTCTCTCTAGAAAAAATAACCGATTTGATCGGGGAAGAGATGAAGCGCACCGGCATCGAACTTCTGTGGGGAACGGCGAATCTCACCGGCCATCCCCGATATATGGCCGGAGCCATGACGAATCCCGACCCGGCAGTTTTTGCCGTGGCGGCCGCGCAAGTCAAAGCGGCAATCGACGCGACCCATCGGCTCAAAGGCCATAATTACGTCCTCTGGAACGGACGCGACGGATACGAAACGCTTCTCAATACCGACCTCAGGCAAGAGATGGATCAGTATGGGAGGTTTCTCTCTCTCCTAGTCGACTATAAACACAAGATCGGCTTTAAAGGGGCTCTATTGATCGAACCGAAACCTCGCGAGCCGATGAAACATCAGTATGATTTCGATTGCGCGACAACTTCCGCCTTCTTGCGTAAATATGGCCTGGAAAAAGAGTTTCAATTCAATATTGAAAGCAACCATGCGACTTTGGCAGGCCATACGTTTTCCCATGAAATCGCCTACGCCCTGGCCAATGATGCGTTCGGCAGCCTGGATGCAAATGACGGAGACCTTCTCCTCGGGTGGGACACGGATCAATTCCCCATGGATCTTTCGCAATATACTCATGGGCTCTACCTCATTTTGCAACATGGCGGCTTTAAAACCGGCGGCTGCAATTTGGATGCCAAAGTCCGCAGGCAGAGCATCGACCTCCAAGATCTTTTTTACGGACATATCAATGGCATCGAGACCTTGGCCAAAGCCCTTCTGCATGCCGCCGCTCTAATAGAAAAGAACGACTTGCAGTCCTTCATGAAAAAAAGATACGAGCATTGGCATTCAGGACTGGGCCAAGACATCCTGCATAAAAAAATGAACTTTGAACAGATCGCAAATTACGTCCAGACCCATCGTCTCGATCCCAAACCCCATTCCGGCCGCCAGGAAATGCTCGAAGGGATGTTGAACCTCTGAATTAGAAATTTTTCGTTTTTACAAAGCCCCGACGAAGAGGGGTTTTGCAACTACCTCAGGCGATCGGCAATAAAATCAAGAGCATCTTGTTGGAAGAGAATCTCAAACGTTACACTCGAAATAGCTCTGTAGGGAATGCTGCTAGTAATTGCGTAAGCATCCAAAATGGGCAAACCGGGCCTAAGAGCGATACTACTAAGCGTTAAACTCCTAGCACCTGGATAGAAGGTACTAATACTACGGGCGAGAATAAGTGCTCTGTCAATATTTTGCTCTTGCCTTGCGAGCATCGATATTTCGTAAATATTTTGCTCTTGCCTTGCGAGTATCGACATTCCTTCAGGATCGTCTCGCACGACAAGAGTGGCTCCTTCAAGAAGCACAGAATCAAATCGCCCTGAGTAAAACACGAGTTGCCGGAGACTCAAAGCGTTTCGAACTTCTCTGACCGTTGAATCAAGAAACTGCCGCCAGTGTGCAGCAACATCGAAAAGAGTCAATTGAACATGAAACGGCATGGGTTGCACTTGTATACGCCGCTGTTCCTCTTGAGCTAAAAAAGTCACGATACTTTCGTTCTGCCCTCGCACATCCCACCACACAGCCCGGCAAACTTGACATAGCCGAAGCAGCTCGCTCGCTACAAGAAACGATGCGACCTCCATTAAGAGCTCACTTGGAAGCCTACTTGGATAATTGACAATGGCAACGCTCATATGACATCCTCTAGCTGTGCAGTTTGAAAAATTCGGGAATAATTCTACAGAAAATGACGATATTCCGCGTGGCTATTTTTGGGGAGTTTCTGCTAATTCCGCCTTTGCCCTCAGTTCTTCCAGTAGCGTTATATCTTCAGCATCAGCCGCAACCTTCGCTGCTTCTCGCCGCTTCATATCAAATTCCTCATAACGCTCAAAGGCTAATTTTTCAGCAACTTGAGCTGAAATCTTACCTGCATGATCTAGCAGATCTCTCTCCTTGAAAGTAAGGAATGCGTCTAGTTTTTCTTCCCATTCTGCCATTGTCATAGATTTACGCCGTTTAGCCTGGTCTTCCGCATGATCAAGATACATGACAACAATCCGATTTACCTCTTCGATTTCAGGCTGATCGAGATAGTTCTTTGCGATAGTCACATCCTGCTGGCGTACTCGGCTCCCCTTCCAGCTCTTGAGGCCCATATTTGGTAGCTTAGGATTTGCACGCTCAACAATAAGCTCGGCTGCCGTGCGATGTGTTGTTGCCCTTCAGGTTGAACTAGTAAGTAATCCTTACTAGTTGCGCCAGATTCAGCTCCTCCTTCTTTGTAAACCTCTTGAATATGTAGGGTTATGTTCTGAGGTGTAGTCTGAAATAAGTCAGCGATCTCCGTTCGCGTCAACCAAACGGTTCCATCTTGAGCCCTCAATTTGATCGAGGTAGTGCCGTCTTCGGTATTATAGAGAATGATCTCTCCACATCCAAAATACAAAGCCCGGAAATCCCCGGGCTTTGGTGTCAGATATCTTCAGTATCGAATTTCAAGAAAGCTCCCAGCCTTCCTTGGCTAATTTGTTCTTGTCCAAGGAATGCCCGTCCAAGCAGTGACTCCCCCATCAATTCTCAATTCAGTACCCGTTATGTATTGGGATTCATCTGAAGCAAGGAAAAGGACTCCATTAGCTATATCCTCAGGTCTTCCCATTTTGCCTAAAGGAATGCTTCTTATGTATTCCTGAAACCGAGCTTCTTCCTCTGCATTCCTCTTATACTTTGTAAGCATAGGAGTAGGAATGAAACCGGGTGAAATCCAATTGCATCTAATGTTGTATCCTTGTTGGCCACAGTATACAGCAACCGATTTGGTGAGATTTGTAACAGCTGCCTTACTAGCCGAATAAGCTATGCCCCCTGGTATTCCTCTAGTCCAAGCTATAGAAGATATATTGATAATCGAACCATTCTTAGCCGTATTTTTCATTGCTTGTATCGCATACTTACAACCAAGAAAAACACCCTCAAGATCCACAGATTGTATCTCCTTCCATTTCTCTAACGTCCCATTTTCTGGATCTACAGCCCCAATCATACCGGCATTATTTACCAAGATATCAAGCCTTGAATACATGTTCATAATCTTCTGAATGACAAGCTGCCAATCGCACTCGTTGCTTACATCCAAATGGACATAAGATGAATTCTCAATATTTTGAACAGCCGATTGCCCTTCCCCGTCATTAATATCAGCAATGATTACTTGAGCACCTTCACGCGCTAGAACTCGAGCAATTTCCTTGCCAATTCCCTGAGCTGCACCTGTAATCAATGCTACTTTTCCCTCTAACCTTCCTTTAACTACGTTATTCCTTGCCATTCCATCACCTGACCAGATAAAATTGGAGTTTAATAAAGCAAAAATCAAAAAAACAAATTGTATCATTGTGAAAATCTCCTTCTTAACAAAACGCTTACTTGCATTAGGATATGATTTTATTGAATTTTCGTTCTTACCGTAATTAATACGGGGGTAAAAGATTGGAACCATGCCAGTAAAGATGAATCAGAAAAATGTCCAATTGGTCAGACGCTTGTTTAGAGAACAGGCAAGTAAAGATGACATCTCTTTCTACGATCAGCTATTTTCTGAAGAAGTACAGCTCTATGGTCCAGCCAGCGGCCACAAAGTCCAAGGACTTGTTGCGCTCAAGAAAATCGATCGGGGCTATCATAAAGCTTATCCAGGCGCTCAATTTCAAATTGAAGAGATTTTCGGATACGGAGATCAAGTCATTGTCCGTTGGATCTGTAAGGCAACTTATAAAGAGGGTTACAAAGGGATCAAGCCAAAGAAAAACGAATTTTGCATTTGGGGAATGAGTACCTATCGCATTGTCAAAGGGAAAATTCAAGAAATTCGACAATTCTGGGACAGGCTGGGCATTCTCGAGCAGATCGGTGAAGTTCAAATTCAAACCGATCCTGTCAAACCTGGCTATTATGCTGACCTTTTAAAAAGTCTCGGCATGGAAAAATATTTGGAGAAAGCCTTTCTTCTTACCCGAAGGGAGCGTGAATGTTTACAACTATTGCTTCAAGGCAAAACGGCAAAAGAAACTGCAACTATGCTTGACCTTTCACCCCGTACCGTGGAATCTTATTTTGAAAACATCAAAAAAAAGTTAAGCTGCTCCAATAAAGGAGAGCTGTTTTCTAAAGCTGAACTCCTGAAAAAGCTTGAATTGCTCTAGTGATACACTCCCTAATCATTCCTATCGGCTTCCAGCTTCGCGTATTGCTCGATGAGGCGGTTGTATATTGCGACGGACGCCGGATCGGGGTCTATGCGGGAAGAGGGAATCGGATCGGTAAAGCCCGCTGCGAGTTCTTCCCAATCCATAGGTTGACCCTTGGATGCAAAATACCCGAAAGCGGCTACGAGCGCGGCTCCAAGAGCTGTGCTTTTCTGGACCGCGTTTCTCATCACGGGGCTATTATGAACATCGGCCATGATCCTAAGAATCGGAGGATTATTAGAAACGCCTCCCGTAGCATAAATCAATTTTGGCGTGAATTTCATCCAACGGGAATGGAGCCGCATCGACATCATCTGCGCTTCGACAAGAGCCCGGCAATTCGATGCCGCATCCTCTTCTCGAAGATGGGATCTTTGCACTTTGGCATGCAGAATTTTCGGAGTAATCTCCGGTTCGAAATAAGGGAGCATAATCCCCCCATGATTTCCAGGGGAGGTCGTTTCCAAAGCCCGGTTGAAAGCGGGCCAATCGACTCCATACATCGTCCGAACTTTCTGAATCGCTAACGCACCGTTCAAAAAACAGCTCAGGGGCATGTAGTCTCCTGTCGGACTGACAAAGAGATTCCCCTCGCCTGCTCGATCGACATGGCATTCCCGCATGGCTCCAAAATAGGTAAAACTGGTTCCCGTGCTGATCCCTACGATCCCTTCTTTGATCAGTCCAAGGCCGAGAAGGCTTGCCGGATTGTCTCCTGTCCAAGTCAAGGCGAGCGCATTCGGATTTAAACCGTATTTCCCAGTAAAATACCCGCTGACGTTGCCTAGGACATGCGATGAAGGGTGTAAAGCAGAGAGTTTTTCCAATAGCCCTGGAGCGGTCGCCTCGAGGGCTAAGGGATGCCAGCGCTTGCCGCGGATATCCATCAAGTTCATCCCGGATCCATCCCCCCAGTCGATCGGAGCGATTTTTCCAGCGAGGATAGAGGCAAGAAAGGAGCTGACCAGAGCAATGGATGCCGTTTGGCGGTAGATTTGAGGCTCTGTTTTGTAGAACTTGCGGATTTGAGGTCCGGTGAATCTTTCCAAAGCATCGGAACCGGTGGCTTCAATAATCGAATGAACGCCTCCCATCGCGTGTCGGATCTCTCGGCATTCCGCTGCAGTGGAAGAATCCATCCAAATGGGCGATGTCTTTCTCGAAAATGTTCCCTGAAGCTGGTCTTTCAGATGCCGAGCAACTTGCAAGTGCGCGAGGGCCGAAGGCAGCGAGTCATTGCAATACACCGAACCGTGTTGTTGAGCCGACCCCGACACTGCAAGGATTCCGCTCAAATCTACTCCGTCGGAGCGCATGGAATCAAAAAGGAGGTCCAAGGCTTCCACCCACATGAGAGGCGGGCTGTGGACAACGAGCGGGTCCGAAGTCCGCAAAGTGCCGCTCACGGTATTGTATTGAGGCAGAGCCTTCTCGAAAATGACCGACTTTTCATAAATCGGCTTTCTTTTTTTAAAATCAACGATGACGGCTGAAAGGCTTTGGGTGCTGCAATCAAGTCCGAGAAATAACATGCTTCCTCTAGAGTACAAAGCCAATTTGAGCGCCAATGCAAAAGGCGTTGGGAATCTCTAGACCTCGTGGATGGATGATGAACTGAAAATCCGGAGTAAAGACGCACCACTGATTGACTTGAAACCAATAATTGAGCTCGATAACTGCTTCATAATTTTGTTTTGGCTTTCCGGACTGGGACTCAGTGTTCGCAAGATCGGTGCTATATTTTCCATACGCCACGCCGAGATTGAACGAGTCATCAGGCCGGTTTGAAAAAGGCCCTTGATAAACCAGCCCCGCAATCGTATAGAAAGGAAACAAATTTTTCTCTTTTGGAGAAAAGAGCAGGGCGAGAAAAGGGCTTAGGGCTCGATTGGTTTCACCGCCATCAGGCCGATAGATCACTTGTTCCAGTTGCGCATAGGCACTCCAGTCGCCATCTACTGTCCGATTGGAGAATGTTTGCGTAGCGCCAGTAAGATAGACATAGCCCACTTTATAAGTTCCCGCCATCCCCTCGTCGTCCTCTTCCTGATTGACGAAATAAGACAGCTCCGAGACCAAAACGGCTCCGTTCGTGCTTTCGAACGTGAAGTTCAATCCGTGATAGCTATTCCTGCTGATTTTGGAATTCGCATTGTAGATCGCCGCCTTTGCCAATACCCTCTCATATGGGATAAACGATGTATAGGCCCCCCAAGTCGCATTTGGATAGGCGGAGAAAGTTGGGATGTTGAAGAAAATCGCAACCGGGTTGCCGTCAAAAGCATTGCTGACGAATTGGTAATACAGGTTGGATTGCAAGAAGTCGTTCCCCGCATTGAGTCGGCCGGCTTTCAAAACCCATCGTCCATCAAAGAGGGATTCCCTAAGATATAATTCATTGAGCTTCACAGTCTCGGATCCGAAGAGCTGCTGAACCGGAAACTGATTCTTGATTTTCGTTCGTGATAAGTTGGTTCCGGTACGCCAGACTGCAGAGACAAAAAATTCGAACCCTGGGATGTCGGCCGCCCTTTCAAAGTCTACGTCCATGGCTAAGCCTAACGAACCGCAATAAGCGAACCCTTGTGCGGCGCCTCCAACGGGATTTCCGATCATATCAGTGAAATAGGAAGAAATGAAATTCACTCCTTTGTTGGCGATCTTGTAGCGCCACCCATCCCAATTTCCGAACATGTACCCTTTTTTGGCTCGTTCAAACTGCGCTTCCGCCTGCCGCAATTCCTCTTGCAGCTCAATGAATTGATCCGCAAATAGAGAGGAGAAGAAAAAAAGAAATAAGGACCAAATAGCTTTTTTCATAGGCCATCAATATGCCAGAATATTTCAGAACTGTGCAATTTTTTTTTATATCGCGGCGCTCATCCTAAGTGAATTTTCCCTGGCATCTTTTTGGCTTAATGCATTGCTCGATCTCGTTTTTGGGGATTATTTTGGGCTTTGTTGCGTAATCCCTTGATGGTTGATTTTGCGCTGAAACACTACGCCTCCCATAACCTCACTGTTCATGGAGTTCTGACCCTAGAGGAGATGCAATCGAGGCAAAAGAAGGTTCAGGCGTTGGTTTTTTCTCTCGCGAAGGGGATTTGCTATCTGTCATTTTCGATGAAGTAAAATCTTCCGAAGATCACCAACTTCTGGAATTTTCTAAACATAGAATTGAAGTGACTGTAAAAAATGGCAAGCTCTCCTACAAGGTACATCGGTTTTCATCTGGTCGCCTTTCAAGTGGAACGGGCATTGGTTCTTGAAATCCCAGAACTTTTTCTGTCCTCAAGCTACTAATGATTAATTAGTTACATAAATCAATCGATAGATCGATTGATTTATGGTTTTTTTAATCGACTGATCGATTAAAATGAAGTTATGGCGACCCGAGGCGAATTAAAAAAAGCTTTACAGGACTGGCAGCAGTGGCTGAACAAAAACAGCCATTTGATCGTCCCCAGAAGTTCTCTTCTTAGTCAACAAAAGGATCTCTGCCTAGCGCTTACTGGGGTGAGGCGTTCTGGAAAATCCTCCATGACAGTCCAATTGGCGCTGGGACGGCTGGAGGAGACCTTTTTTTTTAATTTTGAGGATCCGATTTTTTTCCCAGGGGCCAGCGTTGAAGTACTTGATCAACTTCTCTCACTCTATGAAGAAGAAACGGGAAAAAGCCCTAAGCTAGTAATTTTGGATGAGATCCAAAATGTCCAAGGATGGGAGCGGTGGGTGCGAAAAGCAATCGACTTAGGGCATTACCAAATCGTTGTAACCGGCTCTTCTTCTCATTTATTGAGTTCCGAGATCGCGACAGCTATTTCCGGACGGGTTATCGAACAAACTATCTGGCCCCTTTCCTTTTCCGAATATTTAATATTTTTGGGTCAAACGCCATCTACGAAGGGAGCTTGGTTACGCGCATTAGAAAATTATCTGCGTTGGGGAGGCTTTCCAAAAATCATCTTAACGCCGGACGAAAATGATCGGATCATTTTATTAAAACAGTACCTTAGTGATATTGTGCTACGGGATGTTGTTGCAAGACACTCCATTAAAAACCAACGAGCCTTGCATCAAATAGTTAGTTTCTATTTAACAGGCCTGAGTTGTTTACATTCCTATAATTCCCTGCGAAAAGCTTTTGAAATTTCGATTGAACTAGCCTCAACGTTGACAGGTTATTTGACACAAGCTTTCCTTATCTTTGAAATGAGCCGTTACCATCTGAATCTCAAAGTACAAGCCCGCGACCCTAAAAAAATTTACGTGATTGACACAGGACTGCGCACAGTATCCCTGCAATCCAATCGAGAGGACTGGGGGCGTTTGGCGGAAAATGCTGTCTATTTAGAATTAAGGCGCAGGGGCAAACAATCATTTTATTACAAACAAGTGCAAGAAGTTGATTTTGTAATTACAGAATTTGGAAAACCTGTAGATGCAATACAAGTGTGCTACTCCGATCTTGAGGATCAAGAAACGCATAACCGCGAGATCAATGCTCTGCTAGAATGTTTGCATGCCTTAGAACTTCCATCGGGAAAAATCTTAACATTTTCTTTGGAAGATGTGATCTTCAAGGAGGGGAAAGAGATTCATCTCATTCCTCTCTATCAATGGCTATCTATTTGAATTCACCAGCGTTCGATTCTCTCCACCTCCAAAATAAAAGGCCGGGATTTCCACGGCCTTCTCCGCTCTAGAAAAGGGCGGCTGCTTCGCGCTGAGCTTGTCAGGTAGCCCCCGCTGCCCGTTCAAGGACGCGCAATCCTTTGAAGAACAAGAATCACGCAATACGGGATCCATAAAGACGACACAATATTTCCAACTGAACGAGCAGTTCGATGAGATAGACTCTTTAAGTCAGTCTCAACGGTAGAAGGATCGATAGCAAAGGCCGCTCCCAAAACAAGACTGGTGACCTTCGCTGCCACCCAAGCCATCGAAGCTCCGCCAATCAAATATCCAATTCCTGCGCTTGAAGCAGTGCTTATGATAATGATCACAGAGTTGTCCACCAAAGCGTTGAACGACTCTTCCGCTCCATAACCAAATGCTTTTACAAATGCTACCATGAGGCTCCTCCTTCTTAATGGATTTTCTGAACTGTAAGAAGATACTCTATTCATTAGAGCCAGTTGCAAAACTCGCTTCGCTGCCCAAATTCGATGATTTCAAAGCCGGTTCGGTTTTTCGCAAATCGACATATCCTATTGGTCATAGGCGATTTGCGAAAAATCCGAATCCGGCAAAGAAAGCGCGGGTTTGGATCCGAATTGGAGTTTTGCAACTGGCTCATTAGGTCAACTACCTACTGCACAAGGCAGTAGGCTTGTGACTGATTGTTTCCAATCGTCACATAAATTGGTTATTTTACTAGAACGATCCCAATCGTTGTAGCTGCAGAGGGTTCATGGCCATTTTCATCTACCCAGGCTTCTAAAGCCGCTTTTTTTGCAAAGCTCTCCACTAGTCTATAGCGAATTTGGTAGATTCCTGGTTCTGAAGGAGCAATCAGAACAAAGTTTTCAAGGCTTTCACTCGCAATGATTCCCAGTTCATTGCCGATCGTAGTTTGAGCTCCTTTGCCTTTAATACCCAATACAACGCGATACAAGCTTAGGGATGCACATTGTTTAGAGTCCAAATCACATAAAACAGTTCCTTGAATCCGCTCTCCAGGTCTAGCAACAACTGCTTTAGAGTGGCCGTTTAGCTGCAAATGTTTCAGCGTTACGGCACCTGAAGTTGCTTCATCTTGAATAAGACCTTTCCAATGATAGTTATCTAAGTAATCTTGAATAGCAGCGAGGTTGTCTCCTAATCGGTCAACCGCGCTTTTCAATCCATCTGCTATATTGTCGATAAAGCCCTTGATTGCATTATCAGCGGATTTGGCCCATCCAGTATTGACATTGGCGATACAAAAGAAGGCAGTGAATAGGCTTGTTAGAACTTTCATTTTAATGTTTTTCATAATATCTACTTGGTCAATGTTTTATGGAGTTAAAAACAAGATGGAGATATTAGACCCGTTGCTTTTTATTGTAAATTTTTTTCCTACCCAACTGAAAAGTTCTGAATGCGTCTCTCCACCTCCAAAATAAAAAAGCCCGGAGAAACCCTGGCTTTTTTTAATAAATTTGAGCTATAAAATGACCCAAAAAAATCGAGAAAAAGAAAGCAATTTTTCTAAAACGTGGAGAATCTCTCCCCCTTTAACTGGACTTTGTCCATTTAAAGGGAGAGTTCTTCAAAGAGATGGGTGGTTTTATTGATATTTTACTCTCTCAATCGTATGTCTATTTGTAACAGGAGTCCGATTATGAAAAGGAAATGCTACCTCATCCTATCTACAGTCGCCTTGAATGTTTTTTTGGGCGCCCCCCTCTATATTACAGACGATATCCTTTCTACAGCAGAACGTCCTAGCAACGAAGATGACTATATTTATCGAAGAAGCTTTTTTGAGGTCAGGGATGTATAGATTTTTGTTTCTACTTTTAAGTTTTCTGGCACAGCAATTGGCGGCCGCACAAGTTTTTATTTCCGGAAGCTTTGATGACCTTCGGGAAAAAGATTTGCGCTTTTTAGAGGAAGCATCAAAGCTCGGCGAATTGACTGTTTTTCTCTGGCCCGATGAAACGATTCAAAACAGCACTGGCAAATCGCCCAAGTTTCCTTTGGAAGAACGACTCTATCTATTAAATGCTGTGAGATACGTTAGTCACGTAATCGTTAAACCCGATCTTCCTCTGAATGGAAAGTTCGATATTTGGGCGGATAGAGAATCTCCAGAAAATAGTGCTCATCAAGCCATTGCTTTACAGAGCCACATCCCTTACCATGTAATCCCCGAAATAGAGCTAAATATCTTTCCTCCTATTCCTCCCAATTGTTTGGATCTGACCGGTCATCGAAAAAAAGTGATTGTTACGGGTTGTTTTGATTGGTTACACTCAGGTCACGTTAGGTTTATCGAGGAATGCTCTTCCTATGGCGACCTCTATGTAGTTATAGGAAATGACCCCAATATCCGGTTGCTGAAAGGGGAAGGGCATCCATTGATCCCTGAAAGAGAGCGCTTTTATGCAATTAACTCTCTTAAATTCCAAAAGCAGACCTTGTTGGCCCCTGGAAGAGGCTATCTCGACTCTGATTCGATCATCAGAGAACTAATGCCAGACATCTTCACTGTGAATGAAGATGGCGATAAAGGAGGCAAGCTGGAGTATTGTCAGCAGTTAGGTATTGAGTATATCGTGCTGAAGCGGCTCCCTGCACTTGGGCTACCTGTCCGCAGCAGCACAGATCTTCGCGGGTTTTAACATTAAGTTTATGGAGGCAATTGCAAAACTCCCGGCGCCAGAAAAATCGATGATTTTCAGCCAGTTTGCCTGGGCCGTAGGCCCTTTACCTTGTGGCCGAGCACAACTTTGAGCAAAGTAGGGCTCGGCCACAAGGAGGCAAAATGGCTTAAAAGGGCGATTTTGTTGGTCCCGCGAGTTTTGCAATTGCCTCTATGGATAGTCTCTTAGGCAACCGTAATCTCTTTACAGAGATAGACATCTTGGATGGTGTTCAGGATTTGAATGCCGTCTTTGAGCGGCTTTTGGAACGCTTTCCGTCCAGAGATGAGACCCATGCCGCCGGCCCGTTTGTTGATGACGGAGGTCATTGCTGCCTCATGGAGATCGTTTTCTCCCGACGCCCCGCCTGAATTGATCAGGCCGATCCGTCCCATGTATCCATTGACTACCTGATAGCGGGTCAAGTCGATCGGATGGGGACTCGAAAGATTCGTGTACATTTTTTCGGAAAATTTTCCGAATTTGAGCGCTTTGAATCCCCCGTCGCAGACGGGAAGCTTTTGCTTGACGATATCCGCCTCGATAGTTGCCCCAAGGTAATCGGCCTGGCCGGTCAAATCGGCGGCTTCGTGATAATCTTTGTCCGCTTTGAAAGCGCTATTTCGCAAGTAGCACCAGAGAACCGTGGCCATCCCCAGATCGTGAGCAGCGGCGAAGGCGTGGCTCACCTCTTGGATCTGCCTGCGGCTTTCCTGAGAACCGAAATAGATTGTGGCGCCAACCGCGGCGCAGCCCATATCATAGGCCTGCTTCATATTAGCGAAAAGAATCTGGTCATAGGTATTCGGAAAAGAGAGAAGTTCGTTGTGATTGAATTTCAAAATAAAGGGAATCTTGTGGGCGTATTTGCGAGCGACGTTTCCCAAGACGCCCAAAGAGGAAGCAACGGCATTACATCCCCCTTCGATCGCAAGCTTGACGATCTGCTCCGGGTCAAAATAATCGAGATTCGGCGAGAAGGAGGCGCCTGCGGTATGCTCGATCCCCTGGTCGACCGGCAGGATGGAGAGATAACCCGTCCCTTTCAACCGGCCATGGGAAAAAATCGATTGGAGATTTTTCAACACTCGGATATTCCGGTCGCTGATGCCGAAAATCCTATCGACCCAATCTACTCCAGGGAGATGGAGTTTTTCTTTTGAAACCGTTTTGCACGTATGCTTTAGCAGGTCTTCGGCATCCGCTCCGAGAAGTTTCTGGATTTCTGAATAGTTCATGGACACCGTTATAGCGCAAATATTTTTTATCTCCAAGAAATCATATCTGTGTACAATAGAAAAAAAGGATGTCGCTTGTGGCTCAGCCCATGACTTCTAAAAAAAAAGCGCACGCTCTCAGCACCGCTCTTTTTCTCATCGGCCTAGCAGTCCTTATCGTTACGGAAGTCTGGTGGCCGGGCATCATGCTGGTGGTCGGACTGCCTCTTGCCTTGCGTCAGTATCTCTTGGGCCGAACCTACGATATGTGCATCAGCCTGCTCGTCTTCCTCGGGACATTCGTCACAGTCCAATTCGACATCACCTGGCGCATCTTCCTGCCCATCCTGTTCACGATTGGGGCGATCTACGTCCTCTGCCGTGAATTCATGGCCGAGGAGGAAGAAGATGAAGTAGAAAAAGACGAGGACGTCCAGCATGAGATCGAAGAAAAAAAGAAGTAGGGAGTGTACCGTAAAGATTGCTTCATATCGACATCGACCAGCTGCTCTCATGCTTGAGGCAGGCGCGGCGCAGAGCGCTCTCGGCATCGAAGCCTGAACTCTCCGCTTCCTGGACGAGTGTATAAAGCTTCTCTCCCAGATCCTCTTCGGATTTCAGGTGCGAGGGAGCAGGAGGGGTGTTTTTCGCGCGGCGCAGTTTCAGGATCACTTTTTGGGCCCTTGCCAAGGCGGGCAAGGTCGGAGGAATCCCCTCGATCGGATTTTTCTTCCCCTCCTTTTTCTTAATCTCCTCCCAGTTGCGGATCACATCGTCGGTCGATTCGACTTTGATATCGCCGAAGATATGAGGGTGGCGCCGGATCAGTTTTTCCGAGATGGTCCGGAGAGTTTCTGTTAAAGTAAAAATTCCATTTTGCTCTGCTAATTTCACTAAAAAGATCAAGGCGTAGAAGCAATCGCCCAGTTCTTCCTTCATCTTGCCGAGATCGTTCAAATCTATGGCCTCGAGCAGCTCATGAGTCTCTTCTAGGATGTAAGGCTTTAGGGTATTATACGTCTGTTTTTTGTCCCAAGGACATCCGTTGGGTCCTAGCAGGGTATCTGCAATTTCAAGAAGTTCCTCAAATTCTTTCATAAAGTCCTTGCCATTAGTAATAAATAAAAATTCATTCCTTTCAATCTACCTTTAAATGATGTATAATTCAAATGGAAAAAAATTTATGGAAACAACCTCATCTCAAAGGATTTCTTGGTATTCAAGATTTGCATCGACTGCATCCTGGGCCTCAAACGGACTCATTGACGGCATCAATTCTGCCGCATCGAAAACGGCCCATGCTTGGGTGCATACGCCGAAAGCATTGAAGCTTCCATTCGAAGCGGCCGCGATCTTATACGCGCCGGTACAAGCGGATTGGCAAAGGGGCGGGCTCGTCGCTGCAGCGGC
>Ga0206877_10003_pt1 | contig 116883 bp, 115 predicted proteins | sample Alteio_BWOrgCont_7_FD_152623 | JGI IMG/M metagenome (GOLD analysis project Ga0206877, IMG submission 152623) | Enriched cells from forest soil in Barre Woods Harvard Forest LTER site, Petersham, Massachusetts, United States -... | ecosystem: Environmental > Terrestrial > Soil > Temperate forest...
CGCGAGCGGCAGATTCGAAACATGAAAAAGGTGCGCCTGGTTGAACCACACGGTCTCGCCCGTCACCGGATGACGCAGCTCCGACTGGCAAACCTGGCGCGTGCGCAGCGCCTCGCCATCGTCGAGCCATTCGTAGTCGATCCGGTTGGCGCGGCAGTACTGCTCGACCTCGTCTCGCTCTTCCGTGCCGAACACCTGCTGCCACGGCAGATCGAGACCGTTGCCGTAGTTACGCACGTACATCACCTGCTTGTCGGCAAACTGTCGGCGCAGCGCAGGGTCGAGCCGTTCGTAGACGCGGCGGCTGTCGGCGATCGGTGTCGCGCCACCCTGCTCCGCGGCGATGTCGCAGTAGAACCAGATCGACGCCGGCCAGCTGAGCGTGTAGGACTGCTCGTTATGTTGATCGATCCATTGATCGGCCGGATACTCGGTCGAGGAGTAGACGCCTTTTTCGATTTTGCTGCGAGGCGTCGAGCCGAATTCGTAGGTCAACGTCGGTTGGCCAAAGCTTGTAACAAGACGGTCGAAACCCGACGCACCGAGCGCGTCGAAACCGCGCAGCAGCACGCCGCCGTAGATTGGCCTTGCACGCGCTACTAGCGTCTGCAACTGCGGCAAAAGTGCCTCGATATTTGTTGCGTCATTTGGGCTCAACGCCAGCACGCGGGTGCCGTTCCGCTCGATCACCTGTTCATTGAGCGCCGCGTCGATACCGCTGATCAGTGTGTCCATGCTTCGCCTTTCGTCGCGACCGGCTTAGGTGCGGCCGGCTTAGGTGCGACCGGCTTAGGTGCGGCCGGCCTAGGTGCGGCCGGCCGCGCAAGTGCATCCGCGAGAGATGTGGCGACGCACGCCATCACGGAATCGGGCGTGCCGTCGAGATAGAAATGACCGCCGTCGAAGCGATGCAGCGTGCACGTCCCGCGAGTTTCGTCACGCCAGGCCGCGACGTCTTCAGCGCACGCAGTGGCGCGATCGTCACAGCCGGTGAAAACGCCGACTGGGCAAACAAGCGGCTCGCGCACGGTGCTCTCCTCAGCCGTTGCAAGCGGCGCATAAGTGCCACACAGATGAAAGTCAGCCCGTAGCACCGGCAGCACGAAATCGATAAAGTCCCGATCGTCGAGCAATGCAGCGGGTGTGCCGCCGAGCTCGCGCAACCTCGCGACCATCGCCTCATGTGTGCAATTGAGCCAATGCGTCTCCCGGTTGCGGCGCGACGGTGCGACCGACGCCGAAGCGCCAAACCAGACTGGCTCGAGCCCATGACGCGCACGGAGCGCGTGGATCAGTTCGCAGCCGACGAGCGCGCCCATGCTGTGACCGAACACCGCGAACGGCACGTCGTCATCGAACTGTTCGGCGAGGTCGACTATCAGCATCTCGATAAGCGCCGGCCACTCGGTATGGGCTCGCAGCCTGCAACGTGAACCGTGCCCCGGCAACTCCAGAGGCATCACCTGCACGCCGTGTGGCAGACGCTGCGCCCAGCGGCGGTACAGCATCGCGCTTCCGCCCGCATGCGCAAGACAAACGAGGCGCACGGGCGGCAGCGCTGCAGGCACCGCGACGAATCCACTCATCGGTCAGGTCGCCGAACCCGCGCGCGCCGCGGTCTCTTTCGCCGCATCCTCCGCCATCGCCTTACGGAGGCTAAGCGGTCGCATATCGGTCCAGACCTCGTCGACCCATGCAAGGCATTCCGCCCGCTTGCCCGACTTGCCGGCCTGACGCCACCCTGCGGGAATCGCCTTGTAGTCCGGCCAAATCGAGTACTGCTCTTCGTCGTTGACCACTACGTGGAAGTTCGTGTCTTCATCGCCCCAGCTCATTGAACGCTCCGGTGTAGATTGTTGAGTACTTAAATACGTATCATTCCCATTTACGTCGACCATGCGGCGTTTGATGCTGCCTGGCACGGCCACCATGATCCAGTCAGCGCGGCATCCTCTTCATCGGAAGAGAGCAGCGCCAACGAACTTCGCAAATGAGAATCATTTCTGTTTAGAGGCGTAAATTAGAGGGCACGCTACCCTTTGTCAAGCAATTTTGGCGGAGCTGAGACGCGCCCGGAGCTTGGCGAAACCGCGGTCAAGCCCGTCAATTGGCACATGCAGGCGAACTTCTGGCAGTTATCGCGCAACTCCGCGATCAATTTATCAAATGAGAATCATTTGCATTTGAGGCCAAACTGTCTCATCATAGGCGCCATCGAACACGTCAATTCTCTGCGCCCATGGACTCACTTCTCGCCGTTGAACCTCTCGATGTCACAACCGCCCCGGACCCGCAAGATCGCGCGGAAACCGTATTGCAAGCGCTACTGTCGCGCCAGTCGCACTGGCCGTTGACGAGTCCCGGTCCCGGCGACAAGGAACTGGCGTCAATTTTCGACGCCGCTTTGCGCGCACCGGATCACGGCAATCTGCGGCCGTGGCGCTTCGTGGTCGTGCGCGGTGCGGCGCGCGCCGCATTGGGTGAGGTGCTGGTCGATATCGCCTGCGCACGTTCACCGGGCGAGCCGCGCTCCGCGCATGCGCATCGCGCCCAGAAGGCGCAGGCCGCACCGGTGATCATCGCTCTAGGCGCCGCCGTGGATCCGAGTTCGACGGTGCCTGAGGTCGAGCAGTTACTCGCTGTCGGCGCGGCAACGATGAATATGCTCAACGCCATCCACGTGCTCGGCTACGGCGGGTTCTGGGCCACCGGCGCGGACTCGTACGAGCCTGCGATGCATTCGGCACTCGGCTTCGAGCCATCGGAACGGCTGCTTGGCTTCCTGTTCGTCGGCACGCCGCCCGCGAATCAACGTCCCGCTAAACGGCCCGCAAGCGCCGCTTTCGTGCGCGAATGGACCGGTCCGTCGTCGCAACAAACATCGGCCAATTGAGCGGATGCGCGGCGTTTGGGCCCGACGGCCCAAACGCTACGCAACACACGATCCTGGCGAAGCGCTGTACGCCAACCCGGCCAGCGGCAGGCAGCATTGGGCGCAGCGCGTCTCCCATTTCCGGTTGGAGGTCCCATGTATTTTCATAGCCCATCCGCGCAGCCGTACACGCTGCTCGACGAATCGCTCGCGCAGCATCCTGACGTCGCGGAGCAGACGCTCCTCTCTGCACTTCGGACATGGATGCGTCCGCAGTGCGATTCCGTGCGCAAGAATGAGAGCTGGCGTGCCGTGCTATCCGAGGCCGGCCTGTCGGCCGACTGCATGACCTGTTTCAATCTGCTGATGCATGCGCTCACCGACCCGTCGTGCCGGCCGCTCGATACACGCTGCCGCTGCGCGAGCGAACTCGCCAAGGATGAAGCCGCCCTGCTGCAAGCGATCGCACTGCTGCAGCGGATGCGCAGCGATGCTGCGGTCGAATTGCTCGACGGCTGGTTGCCACGGCCAGCCTTGGGTGTCGTACTGAAGCTTGGCCGCTGGTTTGCATTCTCGCTGCTCGAGGCAGGACTCGAGATCCCGGTGCGCGAGCGCCGCGTCACGTACATGCATTAATGGCGTTGATGGTGCCTTGTGATGCCCTTCCTTCTTGGCACCACAAAGCGCTAAAGACCCGCAACGCCCAGCATTTACTGCGCGCCGAGCTTCTTGATCAGCACATCCAGTTGCGCCATCTCGTCAGCAGTCAAATCGGTTAGCGGAGCGCGCACCGGCCCCGCGTCGCGGCCCACCAGTTTTGCACCCGCCTTCACGATGCTCACCGCGTAGCCCTGGCGGCGATTGCGAATCGCCAGATACGGCAGGAAAAACTCGTCGAGCAGCTTGCCGACCGTCACGTGATTGTCAGCGGCAATCGCCCGGTAAAACTGCATCGCCGTCTTCGGAATGAAGTTGAACACCGCCGACGAGTACACGGGAACGCCCAGCGCCTTATAGGCAGCGGCGTAAACTTCCGCCGTCGGCAGGCCGCCGAGATACGAAAAGCGGTCGCCCAGACGGCGGCGAATCGTTACCATTGCTTCGATTTCGCCCACGCCGTCCTTGAAACCGATCAGGTTCGGACAACTATCCGCCAGACGCTCGAGCATGTCCGCATTGAGCTTCGAATTGGCGCGGTTATAGACGATCACGCCCATATTCTTCACTGACTTGCACACCTGCTCGACATGCGCGGCAATACCTTCCTGCGACGCTTCGGTCAGATAGTGCGGCATCAGCAGCACGCCCTTTGCGCCCAGGCGCTCCGCTTCCTGCGCATACTCGATCGCCACGCGCGTAGGGCCGCCGGCGCCAGCCAGAATCGGCACTTTGCCCTTGCAGGTTTCCGTGGCAGTGCGAATCACATTCGAGTAATCGTCCTTGGTCAACGAAAAGAATTCGCCGGTGCCGCCTGCAGCGAACAACGCCGTCGCGCCGTAAGGCGCGAGCCATTCGAGGCGCGCCGCGTAGGTGTCGGCGCGGAAATCGCCGTTCGCGTCGAAGTCGGTCACGGGAAAGGACAGCAGTCCTTCGGAAACAATCGCTTTGAGTTCTTGAGGGGTCGTCATGGTCGGATGAGGTTCAAGTTTTGGGTAAAAGTGAACGGCCGCGACGGCCGCTGTCGAGTTGAGATCGGGTTGAAGTCAGGCTCAGCGCACCAGGCACGGGCGCTTGTTGTCGAACTTCCAGTTCGGGATCAGGTACTGCATAGCGACGCCGTCGTCGCGCGCGCCCAGGCCGTGCTGCTGATATAGCGCGTGCGCCTTCTCCAGCGCATCCATATCGAGCTCGATGCCCAGACCCGCTGCTTCCGGAACCTTGACCTTGCCGCCGACGATCTGCAGCGGATCGCGCGTCAGGTGCTGGCCGTCCTGCCAGATCCAGTGCGTGTCGATGGCGGTGATCTTGCCGGGGGCCGCCGCGGCGACGTGCGTGAACATCGCGAGCGAGATATCGAAGTGATTGTTCGAATGCGAGCCCCACGTCAGGCCCCAATCGTTGCACATCTGCGCGACGCGCACCGAGCCCTGCATGGTCCAGAAGTGCGGATCGGCAAGCGGGATGTCGACGGACTGCAACTGGATAGCATGGCCCATCTGACGCCAGTCGGTAGCGATCATGTTGGTCGCCGTCGGCAGACCGGTCGCGCGGCGGAATTCAGCCATCACCTCGCGGCCCGAATAACCGTTCTCCGCGCCGCAGGGATCCTCGGCGTAGGCCAGTACATCGTGCTGGTCGCGGCAAAGACGCACGGCTTCCGCCAACGACCACGCTCCGTTCGGATCGAGCGTGACGCGTGCATTCGGAAAACGCTCTGCCAGCGCGGTAACCGCCTCGATCTCAGCGTCGCCAGCCAATACGCCACCCTTGAGCTTGAAGTCATTGAAGCCGTAGCGTGCCTGAGCAGCCTCGGCCAGTCGCACCACGGCCTCCGGCGTCATCGCCTCTTCGGTGCGCACGCGCTCCCAGGCGTCGCGACCCTCGGCGCCGCTCGCGTACGGCAGGTCAGTCTTCTTGCGATCGCCGATGTAGAACAGGTAACCGAGCATCTCGACCTCGTCGCGCTGCTGGCCTTGGCCGAGCAACGCGGCAACCGGCACGCCAAGATGTTGTCCGAGCAGATCGAGCAACGCTGCTTCGAGTGCGGTCACCGCATGTATCGTGGTGCGCAGGTCGAAGGTCTGCAAGCCGCGTCCGCCCGCGTCGCGGTCGGCAAACTGCGTGCGCGCCCGGTTCAGCACGGCCTGCAGGTTGCCGATCGATTGACCGACGACGAGCGGCCGCGCGTCGTCGATGGTCTTGCGGATGTTTTCGCCGCCCGGCACTTCGCCGACGCCGGTATTGCCTGCGCTATCGCGCAGAATCACGACGTTGCGGGTAAAGAACGGCCCATGCGCGCCGCTCAGGTTCAGTAGCATGCTGTCACGGCCGGCAACCGGCACGACGCGCAACTCGGTGACGATCGGTGTGGCATTCGTCTGGATGGGTTTCGTAGACATTAAAGTAGGACCCTAGAAGTGATGGAGTCAACGGGCAGAGTGAGTTCGAGTACGGTTCAGATGCTTAGTTAGCCTTGCTATGCAGCGGCTGCACCAGGCCGTCAGTAGGCGGCGCGCGGCGATTGCGCGTCAGGAAAGCCGCCGCAGCAGCGATGAGCGACGCGACACCCAGCCCATACAAGCCGCCACTAATCGAACCGGTATGTTGCTGCAGATAGCCAAACGTCGCGGGCGCGAAAAATCCGCCGAGGTTGCCCACCGAATTGATCAGCGCGATCACGGCAGCGGCCACCCGCGCATCCAGATAGCCCTGCGGAATCGGCCAAAACAGCGACGAGGCAGCCTTGAAGCCGATCGCGGAGAAGCAGATTGCGACGAACGAGAACACCGGATCGGCAGACGTCGAGGCGAACAATCCACACGAAGCAATCACCAACGCACCAGCCAGCCACGCTTGCTGAAAACGCCACCGGGCCGATAGCACGGCGAAGCAGTACATGGCGACCATCGCGATGAGCCAGGGGATGGTGTTGAACATGCCAACCTGGAAATCCGAGGGTGCGCCCATCTTGCGAATGATGGTGGGCAACCAGAACGTGGCAGCATAAATGGTCAATTGAATCGCGAAGTACAGGAAGCAGAACAGCGCGATTTGCGGGTCTTTCAGCAGCTTCAAGGCCGGCAAGTGGGCGCCGCCGAGTGCGTCGCGCTCGGCCTGTTCTTTCGCAATGGACGTTTGCAGCACCCGCTGCTCTTCAGCCGTCAGCCAGGTAGCGTCACGGATATGCGATTTCAGCAGGACCCAGCTCACGCCACACAACACGATTGAAAACCCGCCTTCGATCAGAAACATCCACTGCCAGCTCTGCAGGCCAAGCCCGTGCACGGACAGCAAACTGCCGGTAATCGGACCAGACAGCACCGACGCGAGCGCCGAGCCCGAGAGAAACACCGCCACCGCCTTACCCCGCTCTTTCTGCGGCAGCCACTGTGTGAAGTAAAACACCACGCCCGGGAAAAAACCCGCCTCTGCAACACCGAGCAGAAAACGCAGCACGTAGAAAGAGGTGTCGTTCCAGACAAACGCCATCGCCCCGGCGACCAGACCCCACGTCCCCATGATGCGCGTGAGCCATGCGCGCGCCCCGTACTTTTGCATCAGGACGTTCGACGGTACTTCGAACAGCGCGTATCCGACGAAGAACAGGCCGCTGCCCAAACCGTAGGCCGCCGCACCGATCCCCAGATCCGCCTGCATGTGCGAATTGACGAAACCGATGTTCACGCGGTCGATGTAATTCGCGATGAACATGATCAGGAAGAGCGGCAGGATGTGCCGCTTCACCTTCGAAACCGCTGACTCGAGCGGGTCGATCGCCGCGGTGGGAACAGATGTCAAGGCTTGTCTCCTGGCTCCAGACGCAACGCGGGCTGATTTGCGACGAGCGCGGTCGCGCTCGCTTCCCAGCCCTGGCTATGTTGTCTGACGACAGTCTACTTTTTATAGAATTAAATTCCCATTAGGTGTTTACCCTTTGAGTCAGGTGCACAACCTTGATGGACAAGGGATTATTACTACCGCAAGTACTTAAGATGAGGACTCTCACAGCAAGACTCGATGCCTAAGTGACTGTTTTTTAGGCATAACATCGTTTGTTATACGATGACTGATATTGGAACCTTGAGCAGGGCAGATGCAACAAAAAAGCGGCCCGCAGGCCGCTTTCTGACTTCGCGCGAGCCTGTCTCAGGCCGTGCGCTCGACACCCTCTTCCGACGCGCCCACACTCAAGCGTCGCAGCCGTTCGCGGCTACTCGACAAATGCATCCGCATGGCCGCACGCGCACCCTCCGGGTCGCGCCGGGCAATGGCGTCGAGAATGCTCTCGTGTTCAACATTGACCCGCGCCATGTATGCGGCGGGATCGCTGTGGGCAAGACTCGGCGAATCGACACGATGCCGGGGAATCAACGCGGTGCCCATCTGCGTGAGAATGTCCACGAAATAGCGGTTGCCCGTGGCGCTCGCCACAGCGACGTGAAACCGCAGATCTGCGGCTGCGCTGTCACCGCCGGCGCGGCTGGTGGCTCCAATAGCGTCCAGCGCGGCGCGAATATTAGCCAGGTCGCGCTCGCTCGCGCGCTGCGCGGCGAGCCCTGCACACTCGGTTTCGAGGCTGATACGCAGTTCCATGACCGATAACAGGTCCGCAAGCGTCGTGGCGGGCACCATCTCGAGACCCAACGGCTCACGGCGCGGCTCGAGCACAAAGCTGCCGATGCCGTGACGCGTCTCGATCACCGCATTCGCCTGCAGTCGCGAGATAGCCTCGCGCACCACCGTCCGGCTGACGCCGAGCAGCGACATCAAGGTCGTCTCGGTGGGAAGCTTGTCGCCTGGCTTCAGCGTATGCGCCGCGACCTGTTCGTTGATGTAGTTCACCACCCGGTCAGCAAGACTTCCACGCGCGCGCGCAGGCGGCGTAGTGAGGGCTGGGGACGCGGTCATCAAGGACCTCCTGTTGGTTTGCTGACCCGCTCATTATACGTTGTCCTACAACGCGGGACGGCTGATTTCAGCAATGGACGCAACCGGAGGGATTAGGCGCAAATCCTTGTCGGACGGCGCAGAGGAGCGGATTTGCCGGAGACTTGAAGCAGCGTTATCGACGACGTCAGATGACCATCGATAACGCGCGTTGGGTGTTAGGTCCGGGACGCCGCGCGCACCTCACACAGACGCCCCCGAATCCCGCGACACCCAGCCTCAAACTTCCCGGTTCGCGTCGATCACCGTCAACGCCGCCATATTGATGATCCGGCGCACCGTCGAGCTCGACGTCAGCACATGCACCGGCGCATTGGCGCCCAACAGGAAGGGCCCCACCGCCACATTGCTGCCTGCCGCGGTCTTCAACAGGTTGTAGGCAATGTTCCCCGAGTCCACGTTCGGGCACACCAGCAGGTTCGCCGCGCCCTTCAGGCGCGACATCGGCAGGATGCGTGAGCGCAGCGCTTCGTCGAGCGCGCAATCGCCGTGCATTTCACCGTCGACTTCCAGCGTCGGCGCCTGCTGCATCACCAGTTCGAGCGCACGCCTCATCTTCACGCCGGACGCCGAACTGCCAGAGCCGAAGTTCGAGCGCGACAACAACGCCACTTTCGGCACCAGATTCAACCCTGCCATGCTCTTCGCCGCTGCAACCGTGAATTCGGCAATCTGCTCGGCGGTCGGGTCGTCGTTGACGTGCGTATCGACCAGCGCGATGGTGCGATCGTCGAGCAGCAGAATATTCATCGCCGCATAGGTCTGCGCTCCGGCCTTCTTGCCGATCACCTGATCCACGAAACGCAGATGGTCGTGATACGCGCCAACCGTCCCGCACACCATGCCGTCGGCGTCACCGAGCTTCACCATCATCGCGCCGATCAGCGTCAAACGGCGGCGCATTTCCACGCGCGCCATTTCCTTGGTGATGCCATCGCGGCACATCAATTCCCAGTACGTCGTCCAGTATTGATGGAATCGTTCGTCATACTCAGGATTTGTCACTTCGACGTCCTGACCGAGGCGCAGACGCAGGCCGTACTTTTCGATCCGCGCCATCAGCACTTCAGGACGGCCGACCAAAATCGGACGCGCGAGCTTTTCATCGACGATCACCTGGACCGCGCGCAGCACGCGCTCTTCCTCGCCTTCGGTAAACACGATGCGCGACTTGCCGCCTTCGCGGACGATCTGCCGCGCCGCTGCGAACAGCGGCTTCATGAACGCGCCCGACCGGTAGACGAACTGCTGCAGTTGCTCCGTGTACGCGTCCAGGTCCTGCAACGGACGCGTGGCAACGCCACTGTCCATCGCGGCCTTCGCAACAGCCGGCGCGATACGCACGATCAGGCGCGGATCGAACGGCTTCGGGATGATGTAGTCGGGACCGAAGTCGACGCCATATGCCCCGTACGCAGCGGCGACCACTTCGTTCTGCTCTTCCTCGGCGAGAGCGGCAATCGCATAGACCGCGGCTTTTTCCATTTCCGGCGTGATGGTGGTCGCGCCCACGTCCAGCGCCCCGCGGAAAATATAGGGGAAACACAGGACGTTGTTGACCTGGTTCGGATAATCGGAGCGGCCCGTCGCGATGACCGCGTCGTCGCGCACGGCCTTCACTTCGGCCGGTGAGATTTCTGGCGTGGGATTGGCCAAGGCGAGAATCAGCGGGCGCGCCGCCATGCGTTTCACCATCTCGGGCTTTAGCACGCCGCCGGCAGATAGTCCGAGAAACACGTCGGCACCCTCGATGACTTCGGCCAGCGTACGTGCCGAGGTGTCCTTCGCGAAGCGCGCCTTCTGCGGATCCATCAACGTTGTGCGGCCTTCGTACACCACGCCTTCGATGTCCGTTGCCCAGACGTTTTCAATAGGCAAGCCGAGGTCCACCATCAGTTCGAGGCAAGCCAGCGCTGCCGCGCCTGCGCCGGACGTGACGACCTTGACTTCCTTGATGCTCTTGCCCACCACCTTCAAACCATTGATAAAGGCTGCGGACACGGTGATGGCGGTGCCATGCTGATCGTCGTGGAAGACCGGAATCTTCATCCGCTCGCGCAGTTTGCGCTCTACGGTGAAGCATTCCGGTGCCTTGATGTCCTCGAGATTGATACCGCCGAAGGTCGCTTCCAGGCCCGCGATGATATCGACCAGTTTGTCGGGATCGGTCTCGTTGATCTCGATGTCGAACACGTCGATGCCCGCAAACTTCTTGAACAGCACCGCCTTGCCTTCCATCACCGGCTTCGAGGCCAGCGCGCCGATATTGCCCAGTCCCAGCACGGCGGTGCCGTTTGTGATGACGCCGACCAGATTTCCACGGCCGGTAAAGCGGAACGCGTTGAGCGGATCGGCGGCGATCTCTTCGCACGCTGCGGCAACGCCCGGCGTGTACGCCAAGGCAAGGTCGCGCTGCGTCACGAGCGGCTTGGTGGCGGTAACCGCCGTTTTTCCCGGGACTGGGAATTCGTGATAGTCGAGAGCGGCCTGGCGATCCGTCGTGTTCATTCTTGTTGAGCCCCTATGGTTGAGCGCCTTGCGCGGCGCAAATCAAAAGTGATGGGCTCATTCTAGGCACGCACCATAAGGATAATATTTAGAGTTAATATGCCCCCATCATATTTTTCTAATGGCTCGCGGCTTTTATGGCGGCATTCGATCCCAACGCGGTGGTCCGCAAGCTGTCATCGCGCCTAAAAATGCGGCACCTCACCTTGCTGCTGCAAATCCAGCAACACGGCTCCCTGACGCGCGCCGCCGAGCGCATGGCAAGCAGCCAGCCCGCAGTCACCAATATGCTGGCGGAACTGGAGGACATGTTCGGAGCGCCGCTGTTCGACCGCTCCGCGCGCGGCATGGCGCCGACGGCGTTGGGCCAGGTGGTCCTGGCGCGAGCGCGGGCCATGACCGAGGATCTCGATCATCTCGTCAGGGAAATGGAGTCGGTGGCGTCGGGGCATGCGGCGCATCTGCATATCGGCGTGATCCCGTTCATCCCGGGCCAGATGGTGTCGACGGCAATTCAGCGTACTCGCCCCGAAGGCAACCGGCGTCTGACCGTTACAATTCACGAGGGTACGAGCGAGCAGTTGCTCGCCCAGTTGCGCGACCATACCGTCGACATCGTGCTCGGCCGTGCATCGGCCTCGCTCGATTTGCAGCAGGTCAGCGTCGAGGTGTTATATCGTCAGCCGCCGCGGTTGATCGCGAGCCGCCGCCTCGCGGCGCACCTCGCGCGCGGACAGATCGACTGGCAGAAACTCGCGGAACTGGACTGGATTCTCGGCGCCCCGAACACGCCGATGCGCGAACAGGTCGCCGATATCTTCCTCGGCGCGGGTCTGACGCCGCCGACGCCGATCGTCGAGAGCTATTCGTCCAAGCTGATTGGCGAGATGATCGTCGCCGGCGAGCAATCGGTGTCCATCGTCCCCGCGGATATCGCCGAGGAGCTGGTGCGCATTGCCGGTGTCGCGATCGTGCCTTACTCGTTCGAATGGACGTTGTCGCCGATCGCGCTGTTCACGCGTTTGAACGAACCTGAGAGGATGTCCAATCGACTGTTCGCAGAGTCACTCCGTCAGGTCTGCCAGGAAATTTACAAACGAGTCGCTTCTTGAGAAAACCTTATGTCGTCATCCTGCGCGATGGGCAATTGGGGGGATCTTTTGCACGCCATTAATTCACCCGCTTGCTCACGATCACTACGCCGCGTGAAATCCCGCTAACGTTATCAACCGATTGCGAGGCTGCGTACAGTTGCGCTATTGGAACCCAAACGGCGGGGTACTTGTACCGCGCAACGTCGAGAAGCAGCGCGCTATCTGTGTCTGCGTCATATGCCGCAAGCGGCGACCAATGGCCCCCGCCCGTCTCGCCGATCTCCGGACGCCTGAAATTCAGCAGCGCAAAGCGGTCGGATTGCGCCGTGGTATCGCGAATCAGATCGCGAAACTGCGCGAGCGTCAGGTCACTGGAATGGAATTTCTTCACGTCCACCGGGAATTCGCTCAAGACCGAACTGAGCTGGTCGAGCGTCATGCCCTCTCTCGATACCCGCGCCGCGTTGGCGACCTGCGGATCGACGCTACGGAAAAAGTCCTCTTGCGAAAAGTACGGGAAGTCGGGGTATTGCGTCGACTCCGGACGCTTGATGCCCAACGCATTCAGTGTCATGACGGAACTCGCCACTGAACAGTAGGCCTCGTTCCTCTGCGTTTCGAAGTACTGGGAGAGCGGCCAATACGACTGTTTGTCCACGCTGGACAGGAGCCGTTTCTGTCCTTCGGGCTGCATCAATGCAACGAGGTTGGGCGGGACGGGCAAGGGACCGTCGGCGGAATGGATCGCCGGAGGCGGAGCGGATTGAGATTCCGCAGATGGCGAGGCCGCACAGCCCGACAACGAAAAAGCAACACCAGCGGCAATCAGCACGCCGAGGCTCTTGAATCGACCGGAGCACAGAAATGAATTAGTGGGCATCGAATCCTTCTCACGCAGATGATTTCCGGGCGGTGACTGCCAGGCCGCTATGCATGCACCCGATAAGCGACTTCGTTTTTTAACACGAAACAAAGCCGCGCGTGAGATTGGTGCCCGCGCCGGCCGGATGAACGTCCGGGGCGGCGCGAGGCACTCAGGTTCGTTGGGAAGACTGCAGACCATCACGATCGATCGGCGCCGCTGACGAGCGCCGATCGATCGCTTCCAGGTTGACTGTAATCAATCCGCCTTGTACAGCTTGATGACGGCCGAAAAGTCCAGACGCCCCGCGCCTTTGGTGCTCATCGTCTGATACAACTGCTGCGCCAGCGCGCCGAGATAGACGGGCTGACGCACCTGCTTCGCCGCATCCGTAGCGAGACCGAGATCCTTCAGCATCAGATCCGTGCCGAAGCCGCCGGTGTAGCCCCGCGACGAAGGCGCCGTCTCGATCACACCAGGGAACGGATTGTACGTATCCGAACTCCAGCAGCGTCCCGTAGACGTATTGATGATCGTCCCCAGCACCTTCGGATCGATACCGAGCGCTGCGCCCAGCGACATCGCTTCCGCAACGCCGGCCATCGTGATACCGAGCACCAGGTTATTGCAGATCTTCGCGACCTGCCCCGTGCCAGTGTCCCCGCAATGGACGATGTTCTTGCCCATTCCCGAAAGCACCGGCTTGACCTGCTCATAGACGGCCGCGCTGCCGCCCACCATAAACGTCAACGTACCCGCCGCCGCGCCGCCCGTACCACCCGACACAGGCGCATCCACGAACGTGTTGCCGTGCTGGGCCGTGAGTTCGGCGAACGCCTTGACGCTCGCCGGATCGATCGTGCTCGAATCGATGATCGTCACGCCGCGCGCAATCCCTGCCAGCACGCCGTCCTCCGCCGTCAGCACACTGCGCACGTGGGCGGCCGCCGGCAGCATCGTGATGACGCATTCGACATCCGTCACCGCAGCCTTCGGCGAAGCCGCTGCTTTCGCCCCCGCATCGACCAATGCCTGCACCGCCTGCGCACTTAGGTCGAACACGTTCACCGTATGGCCAGCTTTCAGCAGGTTCTGCGCCATCGGCGCACCCATATTGCCGAGTCCGATAAAACCGATCTTCATGATTGCGTCTCCACTTCGTGATCCATAGGTCTCGGCGCTAAACGACTAGCGCAGGCTGATCGTCGTATTGACGCCATCGTTGACGGTTGCGTCGTCGAACCAGCGCGCCGTCACTGTCTTGGTCTGCGTGTAAAACTGCACGACCTGCTTGCCGTACGGTCCAAGATCGCCCAGCTTCGAACCGCGCGAACCCGTGAAGCTGAAAAACGGCACAGGCACCGGAATCGGAATATTGATCCCCACCTGACCCACGTCGATGTCGCTCTGGAATTTGCGTGCCGCAGCGCCGCTTTGCGTGAAAAGCCCCACGCCGTTGCCCATCGGATTGCGGTTGACGAGTGCAATCGCTTCATCGAGCGTCGGCACGCTCAGCACCACCAGCACCGGCCCGAAAATTTCGGTGCGGTAGATTTCCATTTCGGTTGTCACGTCGGTGAAAATCGTCGGGCCGATGAAGTTGCCTTCCTCGTAGCCAGCCACCTTGACGTCGCGGCCGTCCAGCGCAAGCGTTGCGCCCTCTTTCACACCCGCTTCGATCAAGCCAAGGATACGCTGCTTCGCGGCGCGTGAGACCACCGGACCGATGTCCGTGCCAGCCTCGTTCCCTGCATTGACCTTCAACGTCTTCGCTTTCTCAACCAGATCCGGCAACCACTGCTGCGACGCGCCCACCAGCACCACCACCGAGGTCGCCATGCAACGCTGGCCCGCTGCGCCGAAGCCAGCGCCCGCAAGTGCATTCAAGGTCTGCTCGCGGTTCGCATCCGGCAGCACCACTGCATGATTCTTCGCGCCCATCATCGACTGCACGCGCTTGCCGTGTTCGCTGCCGAGGCGATACACATGCGTCCCCACCGCCGTCGAGCCGACGAACGAAATCGCTTTCACCAGTTCATGCGTGCACAGCGCATCCACGACTTCCTTGCCGCCGTGCACGACATTCAGCACGCCCTTAGGCACACCGGCTTCGATCGCCAGTTCGACCAGTTGCATCGTCGACAGCGGATCCTGCTCCGACGGCTTCAGCACGAAAGTATTGCCGCAGACAATCGCCATCGGGAACATCCACAACGGAATCATGGCGGGGAAGTTGAACGGCGTGATGCCGGCACACACGCCGATCGGTTGACGTAACGTGTACGTGTCGACGCTGCCCGCAACGTTCTCAGCGAACTCGCCCTGCTGCAACGTGCCGATCGAGCACGCATGTTCGACCACTTCAAGTCCGCGGAAGATATCGCCTTCCGCATCGGGAATCGTCTTGCCCTGTTCGGCTGACAGCGTCTTTGCAATGCGCGGCATGTGTTCACGGACCAGCGCCTGATACTTCAGCATGATGCGCATCCGTGCGCCGATCGGCGTGTTCTTCCACGTGGCGAACGCGGCGTGCGCAGAACGAATGGCCTGATCGACTTCAGCGGCGGTTGCAAACGGCACGCGTGCAAGCACTTCCTGGGTCGCCGGATTGACGATATCGCGCCATTCGCGCGTGCCCGATTCGACGAACTCGCCGTTGATCAGCAGTTTCACCGTGCTGACATTTGCGTTGGACGCCTGAGTAACAGCATTCATGATCGACTCTCTTGGTTAGGTTCGGATAGCTAAGTTCAGTGGTTTATTGGTGGGCGAGCGATGGGCTTTCGGCCGGTTGAGACTCGTCAGCATGCGGTCGCATCAACACCGTGCAGAACAACGCGACAATGCCCATTGCCACCATATAAGCGACCACGTATTTCGGACGGCCGGCACCCAAGGCAAGCAGCGCGGTAGCGATGATCGGCGCGATACCGCCGCCGATCACGCCGGCAATCTGCACGGACAACGAGATGCCGCTATAGCGAATCTCAGCCGGAAACTGCGAGGCGAACAATTGCGACTCGGGGGCGTACAGAATCGGAAATACGACGCCCACGCCAAGCACCATCGCCCACCACACGGTGACCGGATCGCGCGTGCCGAGCATTGCAAAGAACGGCGCAGCGAACAGGCACATGATGACGAGGCCGATCAGGAACAGACGCCGTTGGCCGATGCGATCGCTGAGGTGGCCGCAAAACGGCATCGTGACCAGCGACAGCACGGCGCCAGCGGTGATCGCATGCAGGATGGAGGCCTTGGGAATCTTCAACTGATTGGCGGCATAAGCGAGCGCAAAAGCAACGACCAGATAGAACCAGGTGTTTTCCGCAGCCCGTGCGCCGATGATGATGAGCAGCTCGCGCGGATGCCGGCGCATGGCTTCGAGGATCGGCGCCTTGACCGGCTCGCCCTGCGCTTTCACCCGTTCGAAGTCCGGCGATTCAGGCACGCGTACCCGGATCACCCAGCCGATCACGACCAGCGCGATGCTGGCAAGAAACGGAACGCGCCAGCCCCATGCAAGCAGATCGGCTTCCGGCAGTGCGGTGACAGCGGCCATCGCCAGCGAAGAGAGAATCAGCCCGAAGCCCACGCCCGTCTGCGGCAGGCTGCCGAAGAAACCCTTGCGGCCAGGCGGCGCATGTTCCACCGCCATCAGAACAGCCCCGCCCCACTCGCCGCCGACAGCCATCCCCTGCAGAAAGCGCATCGCCACCAGCAGCGCCGCGGCCCAGTAACCGATGCTCTGATAAGAAGGAATCAGGCCGATCACCATGCTCGGAATGCCCATCATCAGCAGCGTGACCAGCAGCATCGCCTTGCGGCCGATGCGGTCGCCGAAGTGGCCAAACACGATGCCACCCATCGGACGCCCGATAAAGCCAACGCCGTACGTTGCGAACGCGGCAAGCGTGCCGAGAATCGGGTCGAGCGTCGGAAAGAAGATCTTGTTGAATACCAGCGCGGCGGCCGTGCCGTAGAGGAAGAAGTCGTACCACTCGATCGTGGTGCCGGCCATGCTGGCCCAACCGGCGATCAGGTAATCCCGGGCGCGCCTGGGAACCGGTGCGGCAACTGCCGCCCGGTCGGGGGTCGATTGCATCTGCATCCTGTTTGTCTCCGATATCTTTATAGGCTCGCCAGTCGCGCGGATGGCGCAGGCGTCCATGCCGTGGTTGTTCCAGCGGCTTGCATCCGAGTATAGTTATTCGAATATCCACGGCATAGAGATGAAAAAGCCCATCTGATATGCAAAAAAACACAACGCAAGCCAGCTTGCATGGGACCGGAGTAACGCATTGAAGCGCTAATTCCGAATGGACGGGAGACTAGATGCAAAGCGTGAACTGGGATGATCTGCGCTACTTCCTCGAGGTAGCGCGGACCCAACGGGCCAGCGGTGCGGCAAAGCGGCTGGGCGTCGACCACACGACCGTGGCACGCCGGGTGAGAGAACTGGAGGCGTCGCTGGGTACCGTGTTGTTCGATAAATCGCGGGCGGACGGCTTCGTGCTGACCGCCGACGGCCAGCGCCTGCTCGCCTACGCCGACGCCGTGGAAACCACGGTGCAGTCCGCCGCCGAGCAGTTCACGGGTGGTGCGCACTCGCTGTCGGGGCACGTGCGCGTCGGCTCCACCGAGGGCTTCGGATGCTTTTTTCTCGCGCCGCAGCTTGCGCGCTTCGCGGGTAAACATCCGGACATTTCGATCGACCTGCTACCCGTTCCGCATTTCGTCAGCCTGTCCAAACGCGAGGCGGATCTCGCCATCATGCTGGAGCGGCCCGAGCGCGGCCAATACGTCTATACCAAACTGTGCGACTACCGGCTCAAGCTGTATGGCACGCGCGAGTATCTGGATCGTCATGCACCGGTGAACACCGTTGCCGATTTGCGCGACCACGCCTTTATCAGCTACGTCGGCGAACTCGCCTTCAGCCGCGAACTGCTCTATCTCGACCGGACCATCCCTAACGCCGCGGCCAATCTATGCAGCACGAGTGTGATCGCCCAGTATCATGCTGCGCTGCAAGGCAACGCGCTCGCGATCCTCCCGTGCTTTATGGCGGAGCCGAATCCCCTGCTCGAAGCCGTCTTGCCGCATGAAGTCGTCGTGACACGGCATTTCTGGCTCTGCTGCCGGGAGGACCTGCGCAAGCTGCGACGCATCACTTCGTTGTGGGACTATCTGCGCGCTGCGGCCGATGCCAACCGCGAACTGCTAATGGGGGAATCGGCTGACATGCTGTATGTGGAAGCCTAAGGGGCGCGACGATGCCGCGCTCGTACCCGCAGACTCTGATAACTAACACCACGCCTATGACCGATTCTTTCGCAGCAACGTCACACGTTGTTCACGAGTTCTGGCGGCTCATGGCCACCAACGATTTTCACGCCACTGCTTCGGTGCTGGCAGCGGAGTTTGTCCTCGAGTGGCCGCAGTCCAATGAACGAATCAGAGGCGCGACGAATTTCGCGCTGCTCAATACGGACTACCCGGCCCACGGGCCATGGACGTTCACGATCAACCGCATCGTGGCCGGCGAGCGGGACGCCGTGTCGGACGTGTCGATCACCGACGGCGTGCTGCAGGCCCGGGCCATCTCGTTCTTTACGATTGCGGACGGCAAAATCGTGCGGATGGTCGAGTTCTGGCCGGAGCCCTACGAAGCACCGTTTGACCGCAAGAAATATGTCGAACCGCTGATCTGAGCGGCTGCATGGGACCGAGCGTTGGAACCGCCGCCACCGCCGGCAGATCGCGCAGGCGAACCATGACGCAGAAGAGGCTTAAGCTTTTGGCGGAGAGGCCGTTATTGCAACTGCCACCTTCTAACGACCCGCTCATGGCCAAGACAATTCCGTTTTCCGGCAACACCCAGGCAGCCCGCGCGCGGGCAGCAAAGGCCATGCTGTTGCCACTTCCGAGGGACACCGCGGATGAACTCGCCCTCCAGGTCCACCTGGCGCTCGACAGCCTGCGGCGTGGGGACGGGAACGTCGAAGCGGCCCAGACGGTGACGCAGGCGATGTTGCTCGTCGCCTTCATCGTCGAAGCAGGTTACGGCAAGCTGACACCCGAAGCGCTGCGGACGGCAGACGCTTTGAGCGCAGCCTGCTTCGAGCGCGGTCGCGCCAGCGGCGAATGGATGCTCGATCGGGCCGGCTACGACATCTTCGCGTCGATTGTGACGATTTACGACCAGCAATTGCAGAAGGCCCCTTTGTGGGCGATTACCGAAGCCAGCGACCGGCTGACCCGGTTCAAAGCCGGCGAGCCGTATCAGGCAGTGCAGCGGAAACGCGCGTAAGCACAGAGTATTTCATTACCGAAACTTACATCAGACACCCCTCGTAATGATCCGTAAGCCTTCGGGCTCGAAGTTCAAATCGGCGCAAGTATTGCGCTGCTATTCTCCAACGGTTCGTCTCCTCTGATTGCGTTTCATCCGCGCAACCGGATGTGAGACCCGCTGAACCATCGCTCTACCTGCCGCGCGCGTCGCCTCACGTGCCACGCCTGGCGGCGCTCTTCAACCATGTCCATCGACTCTCATCTTTCCCTCGCCTCCTCGTATCAGCAGGAGGGACGCCTCGACCTCGCCGAAAGCCATTTTCGTCAGGCGACCGGTATCGAGCCCGGTCATTGGGACGCCTGCTTTGGACTCGCCCAAGTATTGATCCGAAGGGATCGATTCGAAGAAGCGATTGGCCTGCTCGCTCAACTGCTGGCGCGGCCCGGTGACCATGCCGCCGTGCATCGGCAGCTTGGCCTTGCCGAAGCATGCACGGGACGACGGCAACGTGCGCTGAGTCATTTCAAGCGCGCCCTCGAACACGAACCGGATGACGCCGCGACGCTGCACATCGTCGCCAATTTTCAGCAGGCACTCGGTCTCGACGACGAGGCCGACGCCAGCTATCGCCGCGCGCTGAAACTGAAGCCGTTGATCACGATCCCGGCCAGCGTCGCACCGCCTGCATTCCGCGTGCTGTTTGTATTTGGACCGAATGCGGGCAATACCCCGATCGAATATCTGATCGAGCGGGCCCGCTTCGAGACCAACATCATCACCCTGTTGCCGGACGTGGAGTACGACATCGACCGCCTGCGGATCTATGCTGATGTAGTCGTGAATCTCATTTCCGATGTCGATCGCGGTCACGCCTTTCTCGCACCGGCGCAAGCATTGGTGGACGGCGTGGGCAGCCCGGTTATCAACCCGCCACAACTGATTGCGGGAACGGGCCGGGATGCGGTTGCGAAGCGGCTTGCGCAACTACCGGGTTGCTGTGTCCCGCAGACACGGCTTTATTCAGCGGACGAACTGGCTGCGATGGTTAAAGGAACGTCACAGGAGTCCTTAACTTTTCCGGTTCTGGTAAGGCCTGCTGGCGCACACGGTGGTGATAACTTCGAGAAATTCGAGGATCCAGCGCAGCTAGAGGCATTCCTGAACCGCCTCAATGCCAGCAACTACTATCTGACGTCGTTCGTCGACTACCGGTCCAACGACGGCTATTTCCGCAAATACCGCTTCGTCTGCGTGGGCGACGAGATCCTGCCGTACCATCTCGCGATTGACGACAAGTGGAAGGTTCATCACGTGACCACCAGCATGGCGACCCACGCATGGATGCAGAACGAGGAACAAGCGTTCCTCGACGATCCGTGGCGCGTCTTCGGCGCCACTCAGCGCGCCGCATTACAATCGATTCGTGACGCTATCGGTCTGGATTACTTCGGCATCGACTGCGGACTTGCGCGCGATGGCGCCATCGTCGTGTTCGAAGTCAATGCGAGCATGCTCGTACATGGGAATAACCAGCGCTTCCCGTACAAGACAAAGGCCGTTGAGCGCATCAAGCAGGCATTTCAGGCTTTACTCGAACGACGGGCGCGTCCCCCGGGAAAAGCCTCTGTGCAAGAGTACGGCACCTGATATCAGGCCGGCTCGACTTCGATCGTCGGCTCGCAAACGATCGGGAAATTGACCGAGTTTGCGACGTAACATTTTTCATGCGCCGCATGATGCAGATGCTCCGCGAGATCACGATCGCCGCCCGCGCGAATCGTTACATGCGGGCGCAAAACGATCTGCGTAAACTGGCCACGCTCGGCGCTGTCGACCATCGTCCCTTCTGCGTGGTCATGGTATTCGAGCACCGCAATGCCCGCGTCAGAGCAAAGATGCAGATACCAAAGCTTGTGACACGCCGAAGCAGAGGCGACCAGCAGATCTTCAGGATTCCAGCGCGCTGCGTCACCGAGAAACGCCGCATCCGACGACCCTGGAATATCGGGCTTGCTGCCAGCGCGAATAGTATGGTCGCGGCCATATTCGCGGTAGCCAGACGTTCCAGTGCCACGGTTACCGGTCCATTCCACCGAGACCCGATATTTATGCTCGCCATGTGCCACGCCAATCTCCTTCAAGTTGAACATGCTGGGCCCGCGAGGCTGTCAGCAGCTACGCGGGCCGCTCACTTGCGCAATGCCATCACCACGTAGCGGAACGCCTCATCGCCGGGAGCGACAATCAGCGCGGCCAGTTTCGCGGCGCTCAAACGGACCTCGAGGGTATCGGCCCGAAGCGTTGCCAGTGCATCCATCCAATAACGGATGTTAAAGCTGAGGTCTACGGGCGTTCCCGCGTAGTCTATCTCAACCTCCTCCACCGATTCCTCGTCTTCAGGGTTGCTGACGCTCACCTGCAGCCGGCCCTCTCCTGCAACCCATTGGACACTTTTGAATTTCTCGGTTGTGAGCACGGCCGCACGCTGCAAGCAGGCGTAAAACGATTTCCGGTCAAGAGTGAATTCCGCCTCGAACCCGGAAGGGATCACGCGCTTGAAGTCGGGATAACGGCCCGCAATCAGCTTGCAGGTAAAGAATATCTTCCCAAAAGCGAAACTCGCGTATCCCGCGGCAGTGGTTAGCATGACCGTCGAATCGTCTTCCGGAAGCAGGCGTATCAGTTCGATGATCGCCTTTCTTGGCACAATGATCTCGCGCACTTCGTGCTCGCTTTGCGACGCAATGCGCGCGGTCGCCAATCGGTGTCCGTCGGTGGCCACCGCAGTCAGCTCACGTCCGGTGATCAGCAACGCCCCGTTGAGGAAGTAGCGAATGTCGTTGTCCCCCATGGCGAAATGCACCATGTGCAAAAGCCGCTTCAGGCTCCCGGCGTTGACGCAAAGCGACAGCTCCGGCTCTGAGCTTTGCCTGATCTGAGGAAAATCCTCAGCGCTTCCCGCATGCAGGGATATCCGGCTGCCTGGTCCCTGAATGATGAGACGGTGGCCTGAAGACGAAAGGCTGATGGGTGCATCGGGCATGGCCCGCACGACATCCAGAAGTTTGCGGGCGTTGACCGTCAGGGACGTACTGGACTCGCAGGATTCGATCGTTTCCGTCGCCCTCAGATCCAGTTCCAGGTCGGTACTACGGAAACTCAATTCGTTTCCTGCGGTGGACACAAGCACGCTGGAAAGAACAGGCAGGGTACTGCGCCGCTCCACGATGCCGCAAACAATTTGCAAGGGCTGAATCAGGGCATCACGCGGCGCTTTGAGAAACTTCATGGTGTTTCCTTATGGTTTGACGATGACGCGATTTGTCGATTCGTTCTAACATCATCATTTAATTCGCCATCCTAAATGCATACAGGCGAGCGATGCATTCCTGTCAGTGGCTCACGACGTCGCATTTGCGCGGACGAAATCCCCCGACACCTGCCCGCGATGGGCGAGGTTTAGTCTTGCAATGGGTGCACGATAGCTGCCCAATCGGCTTTCGTCAACTGACAAGCTTCACTTGTCAGTCACCTGATTCGCGCAAGTGGAGGCATGAACCGCCTCTCGCAAGAACGATCAAATGCGGCTCCCGGCAATGCCCTATATTTGCTCGAAACCCTCGTCAGGAAACCCATGGATGTAGTTGCAAAAGCGCTGTGGTTCATTGAAATTGAACTGGGCCGGGAGCTGACCCTCGACCGGATCGCCAGCATCTGCGAAGTCTCACGCTTCGGTCTTGCTCGCAGCTTCGCAATCAGCACAGGATGGCCGGTGATGCGCTACGTCCGGGCTCGACGGCTCAGCCGTGCGGCACGCGAGCTTGCGCAGGGCGCACCGGACATTCTCAGCGTGGCGCTGGACACGGGATATGGGTCGCACGAGGCGTTTACGCGCGCCTTCCACGATCTGTTCGGCATCACGCCCGAACGGGTGCGAGCCGGGCGCAATCTTGATGGCATGTCTCTTGTGGAGCCACTACGCATGAAAGAAACCAGAATTGTCGATCTCGCCGGGCCACGCTTCGAGGCGGGCGGGACGCTTTTGATCGGCGGCATGGGCGGCCGGTTTACGTTCGACACCAACGAAGGCATCCCTACGCTCTGGCAAGCCTTCATTCCGTACATCGGCAATCTCGCCGATCAGGTCGGCGGTGTGACCTATGGAGTTTGCTGCAACCCGGATAGTGAAGGCGGGTTTGAATATATCGCCGGTGTGGAGGTGAAAAGCCGCGACCGGTTGCCTCCATCGTTTCGCTGCATTGAAATCAAACCCCAGCACTACGCCGTCTTTGTGCATCAAGGACACGTCACCACGCTGCATCAGACCTTCTACAGCATCTGGAATCATTGGCTGCCGCAGTCGGGAATGGAGGCCGCGGAGGCGCCCGAACTCGAACGCTATAGCGAAGATTTCGATCCAGTTGCGGGAACCGGTTTCGTTGAGGTCTGGCTGCCTGTAAAGGATCGCTCAGAGCCAGCTGACGGGTCAAAGAAGTGACTTATCAATGATCAGGAGAACGACTTGAGCTTCAGTACCGTCCGCGACATGATCGCTGCGTTGCAGTCGCGCGAGGTATCGGCAGTCGAACTGTTTGACGACGCCGTGGCTCGCATCGAACGTTACGATGGGCAGATCAATGCCGTCGTGATACGAGACTTCGAACGCGCGCGCCGCGCAGCCAAAGATGCGGATGACGCGCTCGGTCGTGGCGAACGTCGTCCGCTCCTCGGTGTACCCATTACGGTGAAGGAGTCCTTTAACGTGGCGGGGCTGCCTAAAACGTGGGGAGTACCAGGCACCGAGAACCTCGAGGTCACAGAAGACGCGGTCGCCGTGCGGCGTCTCAAACAGGCAGGCGCCGTGATTCTGGGGAAGACCAATGTCCCGACCATGCTGAACGACTGGCAGACCTACAATCGCATTTACGGCGTGACCAACAACCCCTGGGACCTCACCCGAACGCCAGGTGGCTCGTCTGGCGGCTCCGCTGCCGCGTTGGCGGCTGGGTTCGTGCCGCTCGAACTGGGTAGCGACATCGGCGGCTCGCTGCGCGTTCCCGCTCACTGCTGTGGCATCTATGCGCACAAGCCCACTCACGGCCTGATACCGATGCGGGGTATGGCACCCCCTGGCATTCCGATGCTTTCAGTCAGCGCCGATCCCGACCTCGCCGTGGTCGGTCCAATGGCGCGCAGCGCCGGCGATCTCGCATTGGCCCTCGACGTGCTAGCCGGCCCCGACGATATGCAAGCGACAGGCTACCGACTGGATCTTCCACCCCCTCGCCATACCCGGCTCGCCGACTTCAGGGTGTTGATGCTCGAGGATCACCCTGATGCGACGCTCTCCAACGATGTGCGCTCGGCGATGCAACGTTTCCGCAAGCGTCTTGAGGGAACCGGCTGCGTTGTTGCAACGGGGAGCGCCTTGCTACCCGATCTCAGTCTGATATTGCGCACGTTCGGACAGTTACTTCTGTCATTCTCGGGTGCAGGGCTGCCGCTTGAGGAATATCGCTCGCTCCAGGGGCTTGCCGCCGGTCTATCGAGCGACGACACGAGTCCAGCGGCCGTCGAGTTGCGCAGTGTCGTGCTTGGTCATCGGGACTGGATTGACGCCGATCGCACGCGCGTTGCGCAGATGCACCGGTGGCGCCAGTTCTTTCGCGAGTGGGATCTCGTCGTTTGTCCCGTGCTTACCGTAGCGGCTTTCGTCCATGATCATTCCGACATGCGCTCGCGTCACATCGAAGTGGACGGCAAACGAGTCGCCTACACTGAGCAGGCGGCATGGCAGAGTCTCGCGAACATGGCTGGATTGCCGGCGACCACGTTCCCAATCGGCCTTGGAGACTCCGGCTTGCCGATCGGGCTCCAGGCAATCGGCCCTTATCTGGAAGACCGCACGTCTATCGCCTTTGCCAACCTTGTGGAACGCGAGTTCGGAGGCTTTATGCCACCACCCGCGTTCTCCGGTCCATGATGTCGCGCATGGCACCTGAATCATCCCGAGGCAAACCGCTACCTACAGCGTCTTGACCCACCCAAGCGCATCGTCAGCGAACCTGCGAAGAAGACGTACGAGGTCGCGTACGTCTTCCTTGTCCCAATCCGCCAGCAATCCTTCAACGATCTTCTGGCGCGCGGCGTCAAGTGCCGTCGTAATCGCCCGCCCCTGATCCGTAATGACCGCCGCGCGAACCCGTCCGTCTTCCGGACTGGGGCAACGCGCAATAAGCCCAAGGCTCTCCAGTTTTGCGATCTGCCGGCTGACCGTTGTGTAGTCGCGTCCAACTAACTCGGCCAGTTCCACGATGCCAAGCGGCCCGCGCCGCTCTACCCGGGCCAGTAGCGGGAAAAGCGCGCGGTCCAGGTCGACGCCGGCGGCTTCGATCAAGGCAGCGTCGGGCTGTGGTCGATTCAGAACACCCGTCAGATCCAGCAGGGCTTCCCGCAGCTCGCGGACTTCTCTTTTCATCGCCATTGGATTCCTTGCGCATGTTCAATATGCGTGTATTATACACATATGCAGAGTTCTCTAGCCGAGGACGAAACCGATACTTTTATATTCGTCAAAGGAAAGCAAACATGAAAGCGGCACTCGTTAAAGGACCTGGCGCAACGCCAGTTTATGCAGACTTCACAGAGCCGACCGTCACCGAAGGCACGGCTCGCGTCGCAGTTACAGCGTCAGCTCTAAGCCACATTACGAGAAGCCGGGCATCTGGCAAGCACTATAGCTCCTCGGGAGAGTTTCCCCTCGTCCCAGGCATGGACGGTGTCGGGACGCTCGAAGACGGAAAGCGCGTCTATTTTGTGCTTCCCGAAGCGCCCTTCGGCGGCATGGCCGACTATTGCCTCGTCAAGCAGCAACGGTGCATCGCGTTGCCGCCCGAGCTCGACGATGTCACGGCAGCCGCGATCGCGATTCCAGGCATGTCGTCGTGGGCTGCGTTCGTTGAACGTGCAAAGCTGGTCAAGGGAGAAACAGTGCTGATCAACGGCGCAACCGGTTCCTCGGGTAGTCTGGCCGTGCAGATCGCCAAGTACCTCGGCGCCGGCAAGGTCATCGCGACCGGACGCAATGATCTGGCATTGCAGGCTTTGCAGACGCTCGGCGCTGACGTCACGATCAACCTCACGCAGGATGCGGCAGCAATTGAAAGCGAATTTCAAACTCACTTTCGTGACGGTGTAGGCGTGGTTCTCGACTATCTTTGGGGGCAAAGCGCGGAGCAGTTACTGGCGGCCGCCGCCCATGTTGCTCCGGATGCGGTGCCAATCCGCTTCATCCAGATCGGCGCTATTAGTGGATCAACCATTAGCCTGCCCAGCGCAATACTTCGGTCGACGGCGATCGAACTCATGGGCAGCGGGATCGGCAGCATTCCGATGCCGCGCATCTTCCATGCGATTACCCAGGTGCTCCACGCCGCTGTGCCCGGTGGCTTGAAGATCGCAACGAAAACCGTTCCTCTGTCTGAAGTGGAAAACCATTGGGCAGACGTCGATGACCGCGCGCGGACCGTATTTACGACGAGCTCATGATCGCAGATCAGTGGCGCTCAGAGCGCCTTGCGGAAAAAATAGCGCTCATGCACGCCAGCCATTTCGGTCAGGCGTCCCCATTCGGAATAACCCAGCTTCCGGTAAAAGTCCGGTGCCTGAAAGCTGAAGGTATCGACGATCACTTTCTTGCAACCTCGGCGCTTCGCTTCCGCCTCAGCGGCTAGTATCAGTGCCGTTGCGTGACCACGTTTGCGGTATCGCTCGTCAACCCAAAGGAAGGAGATGTCGAGATACTGCCAATAAGTCCTGGCGGTTAGTCCACCAATGATTTCGTTCTCGTCGTTGCGGGCGAATACACAAAGCCGTTCAGCGCCTCCTTGAACGAAACGCCTGTTGTATGCTCGGGTTTGATCGATGACGAATGCTTCGTCATTGACATCAGGCTGGTCGGTGAGTTCTAGGCGCATAGTGTGGTCGTCGTGGAAGACAAGGCGATTGTCGCAGATAATCGCATGTTCAACCCTTGGACGTCGCATGAACTGGCTTGCGACATGACAGGCGAAAACAGAAGGCAAATCGTTCATGCTCGATCTCCCCTCCCTCGTCTTGCTGCTGGTCGTTTTCTCGCTTTGCTTATCGTTGATCGTGTTTCAGGCCATTACCGGCGTGCCGCCAATGTCGTCAAGCGCACCTGAAGCGGCGGATGTCGTGGCACTACTGAAGCAGGCAAGTTTGTCGAACCAGGCCATCGTGTACGAGCTGGGTAGTGGGTGGGGCTCGCTCGTCATGGCGCTAGCGCGGGCGTTTCCCGATGCGAAAATCCACGGTATCGAGGCTTCACCGCTACCGTACTGGGCAGCCCGCTTTCGAACCCGCAGGATGCCTAATGTATTTTTACAGCGACGCAATTTCTACGCCTGCGATCTGCGCGATGCGCATGCGGTAACGTGCTATCTGATGATCAAGCCGATGCCTAAGCTGGCCGCGCATCTCGATCGCATGCTCAAGCCTGGCACGCCCGTGGTATCGCTCACATTCTGGTTTCGCGATCGGGAAGTCGCGGCGGTCCGCCAGGGCCCTGGCCTGCGCGGCGCGGCCGCCCTGTATTTCTGGCCCGCGCACAAAGCCAAAGCCACTGAGGAAACATGGTCAACGAACACATGATCTTCCCCGTGATACGCTAGCGAACGTCTGTGCGACTGCAAGCGCAACGTATGTCTGACGCAACCAATCCGGCCTCATACCCGGACAAAGATTGCACGCAACAAACGATCAACGGTTAGCCAAACGCTCACGCCCTTACTCCTACCTTTCGCGCCCCCATGAACTCCACCGAATCGTCCTCCTCGCCGAAAGCAGCATCCCCCATTTACGCTGCATTCGGCAGTTGGAAGTCGCCGATTACCGCCGCGCTGGTCGTCGGCGAATCGATCCGGCTCGGACAGCCGCGCATCGGTGCCGATGGCATTTACTGGACCGAGGGACGTCCGCAGGAAAAGGGCAGGAATGCGCTGGTCCGGCTTCGCGCCGATGGCGAAGTGGAGGACCTGACAGCAGCGCCGTTTGACGCCGCAACGCGCGCGCACGAATACGGCGGCGGTTCATTTGCCGTGACTGCTGCCGGCGTCTTCTTCAGCAACTTCAAGGATCAACAGGTCTACACGCTCGATGCCTCCGGCCAGCCGAAAGCCGTGACGCAAACCGAGGGCCTCCGCTATGCGGACCTGATCGCAGATCCGGCTCGCGGGCGTCTGATCGGAGTTTGCGAAGATCATCGCCAGGGCGGTCATGAACCGGTCAACACGTTGGTCAGCATCGATCTGGCAACCGGAAAAGCCGCAGTGATCGCGGACGGTCACGATTTCTTTTCTTCGCCCTGCATCAGCCCCGACGGAACGCGGCTTGCATGGTTGAGCTGGGACCACCCGAACATGCCGTGGGATGGCACCGAACTTTGGGTGGCTGAGATTGCAGCCGATGGCGCGCTGGGTAAGCCGCGTCGTGCAGCGGGGAGCAACAGCGAATCGCTGTTTCAGCCCGCATGGTCGCCGGCTGGCGATCTGCACGTTGTATCGGATCGTAGCGGCTGGTGGAACCTCTATCGGGCGCGAGGTGCTTCATCCGTTGTGCCCGACGTGAACGCCTCAGACGACACACTCGAAGCCCTTCGCCCCATGGATGCCGAATTCGGCAAGCCGCAGTGGGTGTTCGGTATGACCACCTACGGCTTCACGGATGACGGCCGGATTGCCTGTCTTTACGAACAGAATGGCATTACGCATCTGGCCGTGTACGATCCGTCAACCGGCGCATTCGATGAAATCCCCACGCCATACAGCACAATGCGCGACCTGCAGGTCGACGCTCAACGGGTGGCCTTCGTCGGCAGTTCGCCGACCGCAGGCGAAGCGATCGTCGAGCTCGATCTCGGGACTCGGGTTAGCCGCATCGTGCGCAAGTCCGATCGTGCAGAAGTCGACGCCCACTATGTATCGATTGCCGAGCCGATCCGTTTCCCGACTGAAGGCGGCCTCCACGCACACGCTTTCTTTTATGCACCGACCAACCCCGACTTCAACGGGCCCGACGGCACGCTGCCCCCATTGATCGTGATCGCTCACGGCGGCCCGACCTCGGCGACGCATTCCGGATTCAAGTGGCAAATCCAGTACTGGACCAGTCGCGGCTTTGGCGTGGTCGACGTCAACTATGGCGGCAGCAGCGGTCATGGCCGCGCATACCGGCAACGTCTCAATGGCCAATGGGGAATCGTCGATATCAACGACGCGATCAATGCAGCGCGTTACCTGATAGGCCAGAAGCGCGTGAACGAGAACGCACTCGCCGTTCGCGGGGGCAGCGCCGGCGGCTATCTGGTGTTGTGCGCGTTGGCCTTCCATGATTTTTTCAAAGCGGGTACAAGCTATTACGGTGTGGCAGATCTCGAAGCCTTGATGCAAGACACCCACAAGTTCGAATCGCGCTACATGATCCGGCTGGTCGGTCCTTACCCTGAAGAGCGCGCTCTTTACCAGGCACGTTCGCCGATCCATTTCGTGGAGCGCATGTCGAGCGCGATGATCCTTTTCCAGGGCGCAGACGACAAGGTCGTGCCACCGAATCAGGCCGAATCGATCTATCAGGCGGTGCGCGCGAAGGGCCTGCCGGTTGCTCACGTGCTGTATCAAGGGGAAGGCCATGGTTTCAAGCGGGCCGAGAACATCACCCATTCGCTCGAAGCCGAGTTGTATTTTTATGGCAAGGTCTTCGGCTTCGAACCCGCCGACAAGATCGAACCCGTGGCGATCGACAACATCTGATGCGCCGGCTAGCTGAGACGCGTAGGCCCTAAACTAAAATCGCCATCTCCGCCGAAGAGCGGAAAACCATGACCCTTGATATCAGCGCATCGACAAAGACGCCCGCCCCTGTCGCCCTTGTCACCGGCTCGACTTCCGGTATCGGCGCGGCCATCGCCCGAAGGCTATCGAGGGAGGGATACTCGATCGTTTTGCATTCGCGCACTTCGGCTGACGCGGGTCATGCGTTGGTCCGCGAACTAGGCTCAGCAGTTTATATACAGGCCGACCTGGCCGACGATGCGGACAGGGTAAGGCTTATCCGCGAAACAGTTGGCGTGTGGGGGCGCCTCGACGTTCTGGTCAACAACGCCGGGATAAGTCGCGTGATCCCCCACGCCGATCTCCAGGCGGCCACACCGGACGTGTGGCACGAACTGTATGAAGTCAATGTCGTTGCTCCATTTCGTCTGGTGTCCGAAGCAGAATCTGCGCTGCGCGATGCGGCCACGCGAGGACGGCCTGGTTGCGTCGTGAACGTCAGTTCACACGCCGGCGTCCGGCCCAAGGGAGCCTCCATTCCTTACGCAGCAACCAAGGCCGCGTTAAATCACGTCACACGCCTGCTCGCTGTTTCGCTTGCGCCGGATATCCGCGTGAATGCGGTCGCACCTGGACTCGTCGATACCCCGCTTACCGCCAGCTGGACCCAGGCGCAGCAACTTTGGAAAGAGCGCGCACCCATGCGCCGGGCAGCCAGTCCCGAGGACATTGCGCAGGCTGTCGCCTTGCTGGTCGCCTCGGACTATCTGACCGGCGAAATTCTGCTCTCGGATGGCGGATTAAATCTGACGTAAGCGCGTCGCGCGAGCCATATTCGTTTACGTAGGAACATTCCCGCCGTCAATACACCGCCCCGACCGATCCAATCTGTGGGATAAGGTGTGAAATCTTCGCTAGATCACGCTTTAGAGCCCGCCTACTAAAACGTATATTGGGAATGTACTGGATAGTTAATTGGGGTCACCGTGATGGATATTCCTCTTTCCGATGAGGCTTGGTTGCGCGTCAGCCATCTCCTGTCCTGCGATTCGAAGCAGCGGTTTGGCCGCCCCGCCCGGGATCCGCGAGATGTGTTGAATGCCATTCTCTGGGTCATCACCCGCGACGAGAAGTGGCACCGGCTACCAGCCAACTTTCCGCCATCGCAGACGTGCTACATCAAATGGCTGCAATGGCGACGCGCCGGCCTCATGACCCAGATACTCGACGAACTGCAGATCGAGCAAGTCTGAACGAAAGCCCCCTCCTCCGCGGTATGTCGGCCGCTCGGCCGTGATAGTGCACATTTTTTGCTACTCCGTAAGCACTATTGAGCACCATTGCGACGGCGACCCGCGAGCTTAGGCCGCCACCGGCCTGCAGCAACGGGCCGGCCCGGGAGGAGTAATTTATGCGAGCTGTAAATAACAAGGTACGGACTGCAATTTTTTCCGTCGCGGCCGTATTGCTTGCAGCATGCGGCGGCGGCCACGGAGGCAGTTCGAGTAGCGGCGGCAGCACAACCACACCGGTGGGCGGCGTCAATCTGCAGGTTGTCTCGTTCGGCGACAGCCTCTCGGACGTCGGAACGTACGCGCCGATCGCAAGCGCGGTGGGTGGCGGGCGTTTTACGACCAATCCAGGCCAGGTGTGGACGCAGAACGTCGCGCAGTATTACGGCAACACACTCACCGCCGCGTACACGATCGGCCTCACACATGCACTGAGTCCGAACGGCGGTATGGGCTATGCAGAAGGCGGTGCGACGGTGGCAACGCCCGCGACCGAATACAACTTCCTCACCGACGTGATTGGCGACATCGAAATGCCCGTCAATCAGCAGGTTTCGAGCTACCTGAGTACGTACAAGAGCTTTAACGCCAATCAGCTGGTGCTCGTGTGGGCCGGCGCGAACGATGTGCTTCGCGCGGGAGCGCTGCCCGCCGCCGCTTCGATCGTCCAGACTGCCGCCAACACACTCGCCCAACAGATCGGGCTGATCGTCCAGAATGGCGCCACGCATGTCGTGGTGGTCAATCTGCCGAACATCGGTCTATCGCCTGACGGCCTCGCGTCGTCCGACGGCGGAGCCAACTTGACGCAGAAATCGGAACTCTTCAACAGTACCCTGACCGGCGCGTTGCAAACCGCCGGCCTGCAAAGCAAGGTGATCCAGATTGATGCCTACACATGGTTGAACGGGATCATTGCGAATTTCCAGGCCAATGGCTTCGCCGTGTCGAACACCGCACAGGCCTGCGACGCCTCGAAAACGCCCGATGACACGTCCTTGCTATGCTCGCCCGCAACCTACGTGAGCGCCAACGCGGACCAGACCTACATGTTCGCCGACGACCTTCATCCGACGACCCATTTGCACGCGCTCTTCGCCCAGTACGTTGAGCAGCAGATCGCAGCCAGCGGTTTGGGTCACTGAAAACACGACTGACCGCCCCTGCCTGCGTTGCTTGACGACAGGCAGGAGCGCTCGCCTCATTTCCTCAACCACGTAATAACAACCGCTCACGACCCACGAGCGTCAGAACTTGTACGTCGCCCCAATCTGCGCGAAGCGGCCGACATACGTGTACAGCGACGTGTCGTAGCCCTGTTGCCACAGCGGGCCATCCGCCCATACCGCGTCGAACGGCGGCACGCGATTGAAGATATTGTCGATGCCGCCATACAGCGTCCAGTGCTTGAAGCCGGTGTAGGTCACCATTAGGTTGAACTGACTATAGGACCCCATACTGGTGCTTTGCGGCGTCGGCGTCGGGATGTATGTGAAGGTCTGCGTATAAGGCCCCACGTACTGCCACGTCAGCGAGGTACTCCACTTGTGATACGCCCAGTTCAAGGTCGTATTGCCCTTCCAGCGCGGGAAAGCGCCGCCGAACGGCTCATTGAGCGCGAGGTTGTTGCCTGCTGCGTTCACCGTCTGACCGTCCAGCGTGAACTTGAACGACTCGACATAGGCCCAGTCTCCCGACAGCGTGAATGTACCGTACGGCGTCGGCAACGACTGACGGAAGGTGGTTTCGAAACCGCTCGTATCGAGCCCGCCGAGGTTCTGATACTCGAAGGTCTCGTATTCCGGCGTGGTCGTACCCGGGTAATAGACAGTCGACGACGGCTGGTCGATGCCGATCACGTTGCTGACGTGAATCTTGTACCAGTCGAGACCGACATCGGTTGTGCGGGCCGGCGACAGTTCGAAGCCAATGTTGTAGTTCTTCGTGCGCTCCGGCTGCAGATCCGGATTGCCCGACGTCAGCGCAGTCACCGCACCGGACTGGTTGATCACGAGCGCCATGTTTTGCGAGGTGCTGTCTTCGACAAACGTCGGTGCACGGAAGCCGCGATCGTACGACGCATACGCGGTCAACTCCTTGACCGGCTGCCAGCGCAAAGCGAAGCGAGGCGAGAATGCACCACCGACATCGCTGTAGTGATCGTAGCGGCCCGACTGACTAAACGTCAGCCCCTTGATGATCGGGATATCGAACTGGTAGTACACCGCAGCAACGTTACGCTGACCTTGCACCTCTTCCTCATCCGGCGTCAGCACCAGGCCCTCGGCGTACGCCGCACCTTGACTCAGCGACTCGCTCTGGTGGAAGAACTCAGCACCCAGACCAAGGCCCACGTCGCCGGTCGGCAGGTGAAACAGCGTCGGGGTCGAGATCGTCGCATCGAGCGTGTCGAGCTTGGAGACGGCTATATTGTTAGCGTCCATGTACAGGCCGTTAAGCCCGTTCGGCGTCGCAGACGGATTCGCGAAGTCGTAGGTGCCGTTCTGGAAGATGTTGTTCAGAACGTTGACATTCAGCTGGTTCGAGTACGAGTTGGAAACATCGCTTTGCGAGTGGGTGTAGGTGGTTGCCCAGTCCCAATCCCCGTTCGGCAGTGTGAGCGTACCCTTCACACCCGTGGCCGCCCGCCAGTAGTTGGCGTCCGTGGTTTCCGCCACGGAGTTGGGGAACGAATAGATGAGCGGCGTCGCCACCCCGAACGGGTTGTACGGGTTGCTCGCCGGCACGGTGTTGTTGAACAGCGAAAACGTCTTCGTCGATGGGTTATACACCAGCGACGAATTGGTGCCGCCCACGGTGTTGTTCCAGACCCCACCGCCCTGCACGCTTGTGTTGTTGCTTTCCCAAAGATCGACAAATGCGGTGGTTGTGTCGTTGATCTTGAACTGCGCATCCACCTTCGCGCTTAGACGCTGACTCCACGGTTCAATGGAGAACCCGTTGCCGGTGTACAGACCGCAGACGCTTCCGGTTGTCTGACCATAGAAGACCGAGGTGAAATTCGTGCTGGCCGGTTTGACCGAGCTGCCGTATGGACACGAACTGAGCGCCTGCGCATTGCCCGTGGTGGGATTTGTCCAGTAGGAAGGCGCGAGCATCGACATACCGCCCGGCTGCCCCGTGAAGTCCATGGACGAGGTCGAATCGCGATCGGCCAGCGTGGAGCCGTTGTCCCTGACGAAGCTTGCGGATGCCGTGACGTTGTAGCCGTCCGAAGTGAGGTTGCCGAAGCCGCCGAGCGCGCTGAACTTCGCCGTGCCGTTGCCGCCGCCACCGTCAGTGGAGCCGCCATAGCTGCCATCGAGCTGCAAACCCTGGAAATCGTGCTTCGTGATGATGTTGACCACGCCCGCGATTGCGTCCGAACCGTATTGCGACACCGCACCGGTCTTCACGATTTCGATGCGGTCGATAGCGTTAAGCGGCAGCGTGTTCAAATCGAAGAAGGTATCGACGCCGTTCGAAAAAAAGGCGAACGGTGCAACCCGCTGTCCGTCGATCAGCACAAGCGTGTATTTTTCGCTGAGCCCGCGCAACGCCATGCCCGAGGCGCCTGCCGCAAAGTTATTGGACTCGGCTTCGCTCCAGCTATCGGCCGAATTGGCGCTAGTGCTGCGCAGGAAATCGGAAACGCTGTTGGCGCCGCTGTCCTGGATCTCCTTGGCGGTGACCGTCTGGACCTGGTTAAAGCCAACCTTGTCTGAACTGCGGATCAGCGAACCCGTCACCTCGAACCGCTTGACCTGGGCAACACCGTTTTTGTCCTTCGTCATCTCCGGTGAAGACGGTGCGGTAGCTGCCGAACTGGCTCCGGCAGCCGGCGTCGCGGCAGTGGCCGCGGGCGTCGAGTCGTTCGTTGCAGCCGGTTGACTCTGCGCGAGCGCAGACGTGCTGAGTGTTGTGCCCAATGCTGCCGACAGCGCTATTTCAGCCCAAAGGATCTTCCCAATGGCCGATGCCAAAGCTCTTTGTTTCATGATTTCCCTTCACTCTTGTCAATAAGCCAAACCCGTTGCGCGACTCAACGTGTTGCGCCTGGGCATTTTTTTCGACTTCAGGTGGCCTGGAATTTTTGAAATCCCCACCCTGGTACTGCGGGACAGCAGACACAACATCAACGACTCAAAGACCTTTCAATTACATCAACATAAAATAGGATTACTAATTTATTTATAAAACATTAAAACTGAAAGAAACTGAATCTATACGGGTTCCCGTTCGGCTCCAGGGTCGAACCCAGGCGATCGGGAAAAGCGTAGCCATGCCAGGCATGGCTACGTTCACAACTGATGAAGCACTTTGCGATGCGCGACACGGCATGCCGCGCGCACCGCTCGCACGGTGCGGACAGCGCGCTGACTAGTTAGCGGGGACGCCGTCTTTCCATTGCGCCCAGTTCTTGACGATGGCGTTGACCAGCGGCGAACCGGCGAGATAAAGGTTGTCCACTGCAGGAACGAATCCGCCCTGTTGCTGGTAGTTCAGCAGGTTGTCAACGTTCGATACGCCGGGCGGCGGCCGATCGAAGTCCGATCCCGCACGCAGGATGGCCACACGATTCGTGTCGGCGAGGCCCGCCGCAGCGGCGCGCTTGATGACCTCGAAGGTCGCGTTGTCTTCCTGCTGGGTGGTGCAGTACGTGCCTTTGCCGTCGGTCAGCAGTTTGGTCCAGTCACGCGCGCGCTGCCCCAACGCCTCGCCGGAGAACCATGTGTCGCCGGCGAGCGTGTCACACTGGATGACCGTCGGCGGCTGATTGGCCGGCGCGGTCGCGTATTTCGCCCGATACGCCTGTGCTTCGGCGCTATCGGTCAGCTTCACGTCGCGCGAGAGCAGGTAAGCTTTCTGCAATAACGCTTCGTTTAACTGAAAGACTTCAGTGCGGTAGTCCAGCGGAGGCTTTTCGTTGCCGCTCTTTGTGTTGATGCCGAGATAGCCTGACTTCCAGCTGCTGGGGATTTCGCGCGCATCGAGCTCCCACTGGATACCGAAGTCCACCAGATAGCGAGCCCACGCTGCCGACCCCAGCGTGCCCTGCGCCGGGTCGATGCCGGCAATGCCCGATACCAGGAAGTAGGTCTTACGCAGATCGAACTTCTTCGAATAAACCAGTGCGGCCATCGTGGCAGCCGCGTTCGCGTGTCCCATGCCCGTCGTGACAACGCATACGTCATCGTGGTTGCAGTGAACCGCAGGGTAATCCGGCGATAAACCGGCCACTTCGATTGCCTGTGTTTTTCCCAGATGGTCGAGCCACGTTTTACCTTCCGGCGCGAACATCGAAATGATCAGTACCTTGATGTGCCGCGGCGTCGACGGCGACTGTGCGGCGAAGGTGGTGCCGGTTTGAATAACAAATGCGAGACCTGCGCAGACAAGACTTCGAAGCAGTTTCTTCTTATGCATGAGGCGCTTTGATTAAAAAATGATTCGGCCGAACAGCCCAGCTTTGTGCTTAAGTGCCCAATAATCGTGCGGCGACGTCGCCTTACTGCGAGTTTCATAAACAAACAGTAACTTTTTGTAGCGCGCCGCGCAGTAGGCGGGACTATAAGCACGGCGCATGCCAAAGCTTGTCCGAGGGACGGGTGTGATACCAGGTATACGAGAGGATATATAACTGCGGATGCGAAATGGGTAAGACCCAAGCCGTAAAAGGAAGAAGCCCGCGCATCACACATCGCGCATGGCAAGAGGCCCAATCTTGCGGCCAAGGCAGCAAGCAAAATGTAGGCGGATTCGCTAGCGCCCCGCTTGGGGTGCGTGAGGCCGCCACGCCAGTGCGGCCCCAATGCCCTTTGAGACGCCGCTCACGATTGCTGTACGTGGCGGGCAAATGCAGATATTCGGATGCTCTACTAGTCCTTGTCTTTGAACCGCACGGCCCGGACTCGATTCACGCCTCTTAAGAGAACAGCTTTTGCCATTCATCCTGCTTGTGCATGTCCTCGCGCGTGTTGACCTCGATCAGGACGCCACCAGGCGAGCGGCAAAAGAACCGCGATCCACGCGTGTTATTGAAGACCTCAGTTTCCATGCGGACGCCTCCCGCGCGAAATTCCTCATAGAGGGTATGGACGTCCTTCAAGGTCTCGACCTCCACGCCGAAGTGAAAGTTCTTTGGCCAAACCGGCACCTCCTCCGTGACGCACTCCAGAACAATGTCGAAGCCGCTCCGTTTGAGCAGGCAGTGCTCGCCGGCGGCGACAATCTCGCAACCAAGGTATTTTTCGAAAAAGGCAGCCGTTTCGGCCACGTTGGTCGTGGGGAAACTGAGGTGGTTCAGCTTTGCTTCTTGATGAAGATTCATGATGGATCTCGCAGAAATTTTGAAATGTGTCGTAGAGCGGTTGCTCGGCGCTCCGCTTGCATGCAGCCGCGCCGATCAACGCGATGCTCCACGAGGATTATTTTGCGAGTAATTGCTCGATTTTTAAACTCGCATTGGGCAGCGCCTGTGCGGTGGCGTGCGACCCAATATCTGCGCGGGTTTACGGGTTTGATGGAGCAACGATCTGAACAATTGCTCGCTTTTGGGAAGGCAACAAGGCACCGCCGGCTATTTCCGGGCTCGCGACTTTTCGGGCGGACGCTCCACGATCCCCAGATATCCGAACAAAGCGCGGCCGACACGGCTTTCCAGGTCGCGGCGATCCGATTCGCCGCGCTCCCCCGCACCATCGACGATGGCGCGAATGACGGCGATCAGGTCTTCGGTCGTGACATCCATGTTTGACTGCAGCGGAATATCCTCGCGACCCAGAATCTGTTTCATTACGTCGTGAAAGGCGGCCTTCGACGCGGCCAGTTCTTTCGCAATCGCGGGGCGGTTTTCCTCGAAGTCGAGCGCGCGCGCAAGCGCCGGACGGCGCAATTGCTGGTGGACCGCGACGGCGATCAGATGCTTTAGTGCCTTCTGGCCGGTGGGTTCGTGCAATGCATCTTTGGCCTCGGCAAAGAACACGGCTCCTTCCCGCTTGCTAAGGGAAACGATCAGCGCGTCCTTGTTTGGGAAGTATTGATAGAGCGTGCCGACGCTGACGCCCGCGCGCTGCGCGACGAGATTGGTATTCAGCCCGTCGAGTCCCTTGGTCTCAAGGATGAGAGCTGCTGCCTCGAGAATCGTAGCAACCGTTTGTTCTGCGCGCGATTGCTGTGGAATCTTGCGCGGCTTAAGTGAATGGCGCTTTTTTGTCGTCACCACGAGATCCGTCAAAAAGCGAGCAATCGCTCGGACCTTATAGCTTAACGGATGATTCGCCAGACCGCCGCGAACGCAGTTCGCGGCGGCGCCATCGCATCGACTACGAAGCTCCGGTCAAGACCGGACTCGAGGTTCAGCGCGATCAGACCTGCGCGGCCCATGCCACAGCGTCAGCGCCGGCAGGAATGCGCAACGGGCACGATGGGTCATTTGCCGCACGCCACACCGCTTCGGCCACATCCAGCGAATGCGTGACCACCGAGGAGTCAGCCCATCGCGCGAAGACCCCCTGTGCAATCTCGGCGTACGCCTCGTGGATGCCACCTGCCATCCGCGGACGGCCGTTTTCAGCGAAGCGGGTCTCGGGGGCACGTCCCGGCAGCACCAGGCGCGCTCGCACATTGAAGGGCTCGAGTTCCAGCGCAAGAGATTCGGTAAATGCGTTCACGGCCGCCTTGCTGGCGGTGTACACGGAGAGCAGATGGAGCGGCCTCAAGGTCACGCTCGACGTCACATTGACGACGACGCCGTCCTTCCGCTCGCGAAACTGAGGCAGCACTGCCTGAGTCATCGCTATCGTGCCGAGCGTGTTGGTTTCGAAGATCTCGCGCGCGATCTCCATCGACGTACCTTCGAGCGCGTTCAGCATGCCAATCCCCGCGTTATTGACGAGTACGTCGATCGGCCCAGCCGCATCCACAGCCGCGCGGATGCTGGCCGGATCCGTGACATCTAGCGAGAGCACGCGCAGGCGCGCGGAACGCGGCAGCACGTCCTCGCGCGGCGTGCGCATCGTGGCGATAACCTGCCAATCGCGATCGAGAAAGTAACGAGCGGTCTCGAGGCCGAATCCGGACGAGCATCCGGTGATCAGGACGGTTTTCATGGTGACTCCGTTGGTGGGTTGCCGTACCCACACGATAAGTCGCCGCACCCGGACTTGCTACAATCGAGCGTCCATTTTGCATTTGCAGGAGTCCGGTTATGGTCGACCCGCTCGCGGAAGTCGTCACGCTGCTTCAGCCGACCGCCAGTTTCTCGAAAGTTGTCAGTTGCGCCGGCCCTTGGCGTGTTCGCCGCTCGGACACGGGGCAGCCCTTCTATTGTTCGATCCTCGAAGGCTCCTGCCGCCTCGAGGTGGACGGGCATGAGCCAGTAATCCTCCAGACGAACGACTTTGCACTGATCCCGGCGGCGTACGACTTCGCGATGACGAGCCTCGAGCCGCCGTCGCCCAGGCACTCGGACAAGTCGCCGGTGATGCTCGCCGATGGCAGTTTCCGGGTCGGTGTTCAGGAGGGTCCGCCTGATGTGGTGGTGCTCGTGGGCCACTGCGTCGCCGGTTCGCCGGATGCGGCCCTGCTGGTGTCGCTGCTGCCGAAACTCATTCACGTCCGAGGTGAGAAAAGGCTCGCCACGCTCGTGCAACTTGTGCGAGACGAGACGCGCGCGCAGCGGCCCGCACGGGATGTCGTCCTCGCGCGGCTGCTGGAGGTTCTTTTCATCGAGGCGCTTCGATCGTCGGGAACAGCGGCATCGCCCGGCCTGGTGCGTGGACTAAGCGACCCGCGCCTCGCCGCCGCGATACGGCAGATGCACGAACGTCCAACAGAAACCTGGACTGTTGCACAACTGGCAAAAGAGGCCGCCCTCTCGCGCTCGGCGTTCTTCGAGCGGTTCAGCCGCGCCGTGGGCGTCGCACCCATGGAATACCTGCTGTCGTGGCGTATGGCCTTAGCCAAGAACCTGCTGCTACGCGAAGAGTGCAGTGTGACAGAGGTCGCAGGGCGCGTCGGCTACAGCTCCGCCAGCACGTTCAGCGTCGCATTCACCCGCCACGTCGGATTGCCGCCAACGCGGTATGCTCGGGACCGGAGACTCGTCAGCGCGCAGCCGTGAATCCGGATCGTCCAGGCTGCGAATTTGAAACCCTGCAAGGAGTACGACATGAGTTCAGCTTCACTCACGACCGGAATTGATCACGTAGGTCTTACCGTCAAGGATCTCGGCCTCACCAGCGCGTTTTTTATCGACTGCCTTGGCTGGAAAAAGATAGGCGAAAAGCCGGACTATCCTGCCGTGTTCGTCTCGGATGGCCACATCATGCTGACCTTGTGGCAACTCAAGAACACCGAATCCGAGGTCGCCTTCGACAGAAAGTCCAACGTCGGGCTGCATCACCTCGCAATACGTGCCGCGGATGAAAGCGCATTCAACGAGATATTCGAGCGTGTGTCGAAATGGCCGGGCGTCAAGGTGGAGTTTTCGCCCGAGTTGCTCGGCAAGGGGCCGAAGCGCCACATGATGATTTACGAGCCGAGCGGCATCCGCATCGAGTTCGACCTGAATCCGCCCAAGTAAGCACTCGTCAGCCATCCTGAACATCGTCTATGGGCCAGGCGCGGCTGTTCACCGCGCCCGGCGCTGCGGTGTTCGCGCGACGCGCAATTCCGATGGATCAAGGAAGAAGTCCCGGTTGTCCGCCAGGCGCTCGATCATGAAGTCGATGAAGGTTTTCACGCGCAGCGGCTGTTCGGTTCGATGTCCGTAATAGATATGGATCATGCCGTAGTCCGCAATGTGCTGCGTCAGCAACGGAACGAGCCGGCCGCTTCGGATGTGAGCCGTGGCGTTGAAGGTGGCCAGCTGTCCGATGCCAAGCCCCGATAGCACAGCATGCGTTTCCATTTCGGTGTCGTTCACACAGACGACACAGGGCACGTCGCGATAGACAACTTCATCGCCGATCCGGAACTGCCACTGCGCAAGCTTGCCGGTGTTCGCGCGACGATAACCGGTGCAACGATGCTGAGCCAGTTCCTCGATGGTCCGAGGCGCGCCGTTACGCTCGATGTATTCCGGCGACGCGCAGACAATCAGATGGATCGGCATGAGCCGGCGCGCAATCGATCCGCCCGACGGTGGCGGCCCCGCCCGAAATCCCACGTCGGAACGTTCGGTCACGAGATCCGTGAAGTGATCGTCGAACTGCACTTCGAGTTGCACGTTCGGATAATGCTGCTGGAATGCCTCGAAGCAAGGCCACAGCAGCGGAAGTCCGAGCGATCGCGGTGCGCTCACGCGCAGCAGACCGCCGACCTCCTCTTTCGAGCGCCGCGCCTCGTCGAGCGCGGAGTGCAGAGTGGCAAGCGCCGGCTTCACGCTGTCGAAAAGCCGCTGGCCCTCCTCGGTCAGGCTCAGCTTGCGGGTAGTCCGGTGGAACAGCCGGACCCCCAACTCCTTCTCCAGTTGCATCACCGCGTGGCTCGCAGCCTGAGGCGAGATGCCCTGATCGACCGCGGCGCGTCGCAGGCTGCCGAGCGCCGCGGCGCGCACGAAAGTGGTGATCGCACGAATTTCGTTCATGATCGCGCCTAGATTAGCAAATTTTAGTTGATTATGAGTCTAGCAATTGACGGCTAGTTTGTGTCAATCGTGACGCCTACCATGGCATCACCTCATCCGAGGCCACCCATCCGTAGGAGAGACATCATGGCAAGTACCCGGCAAGGCGATTTCAAGCGCGTATGGTTCATTACCGGTGCGTCGCGCGGTATCGGCGCGCTGATCGCCGAAGCGGCGCTCGCGGACGGCAACGCAGTCGTGGCAGCGGGGCGCAACGTCGCGGCCATCGTCGAGCGGCTGGGCGAATCGGCCGCCTTGCTGCCGGTGGCGCTGGACGTGACGGATGAGACGCAGGCCCGAGCGGCGGTGCAACAGGCGGTGGAGAAATTCGGCCGCGTCGACGTGCTGGTCAATAACGCCGGCTTCGGCCTGCTGGGCGCAGTGGAGGAGTCTGCTGACAAGGACGTCCGCCGGATGTACGACACCAACGTATTCGGCCTGCTGAACGTGACGCGCGCTGTACTGCCGACGCTGCGCGCTCAACGCTCGGGCCATGTGATCAATATTTCGTCGATTGGCGGCTACCGCGGCTCGGCGGGATTCGGCGTGTATTCGTCGACGAAGTTCGCTGTCGAAGGCATCACCGAAGCGTTGCATGCCGAATTAAAACCGCTCGGGATTCACGCGACGGTCGTCGAGCCCGGTTATTTCCGCACGGACTTTCTGGATGGATCCTCGCTGGTCGTCGCGCCTGAGGTGATTGCCGACTATGACGCGAGCGCAGGCGCCGTGCGCCGCAAAGCCCAGGAGATGAATCACAACCAGCCAGGCGATCCGAACAAGCTGGCGGCTGCGATGATCAAACTCGTTGATGCACCTACGCCACCGCTGCGTCTTCCGCTTGGTACTGACACGCTTGCTGCTATCGCTGCGAAGAACGCTTATGTTACGCAGGAAACGGAGACGTGGAAGGCGTTGTCGGCATCGACGGACTTTGCTGCTTGAGTCGGGAAACGGTGGACAGACAGTCTCTAAGTCAAGCTTTCTATCGCTTCCGCCCATGCGAATGGCCGTTGCGAGTTGCACCGAAGGTCCCCGCCGCAGTCGCTGTTGGACGCTTACTAGGCAGATAAGGTTGCTGGGCCGAAGTGCTCTAATATCAAGTCAATCACGCTGCGCAACTTTGCAGTGGGAGAACTATCCTGGGCGTAGATCAGATACATCGGGGTTGCCTTATAAGACCAGCCGGGCAACACCGACACCAAACGACCTGCCGCGATATCGTCAAACAACAGGTCTTCTTGTTGCAGCAAGATTCCGACACCGTTCAAAGCAGCGATACGAAGGGCTCCGCCTTGGTTCGACGTGAATCTGCCTTTCACCAATACCTCACATGACTCGCCCTGTGGACCAACCAAGTGCCAACGATCATGTCTTCGCCAGTAAGACAAGCCTAAACAACTGTGCGTGCTGAGTTGCTCCGGATTTGCAGGCACCCCATACCGCGCCAGGTAATCTGGGGCAGCAGCTAGTATCCGGCGATAAGGCTTCAGGGGACGTGCAACAAAACCAATCTGCTTAATTTCACCGATTAGTATTCCTAATTCGTAATCGCCGGCGATCAAGTCAGGTGTGCGATTGTCCAGCGTCAGTTCGACGTTGACTTCCGGATACCGCCTCAAATATTCACTCAGTACCGGAACAAGACTTTGACTGCCAAAGCTCACAGGCGCGACCAACCTTACGACGCCGCGCGGGGTTGCATGCAGTTCCGAGGCACTTCCTTCAGCTAGTTCGACTTCACACAACACGTTTTTACAACGCTCATAGTAGAGACGACCCACATCAGTGAGCTGCTGTCGGCGTGTTGTGCGGTGGAGCAAACGCGCGCCTAGTCGCTGCTCAATTGTCCGAATGTGCTTCGCCACCATGGTCGCGCTAACCCCACTGACCGTGGCGGCGGCGGTAAAGCTGCCGCATTCCACCACCCGCACAAACATCGACATACCGGACAGCTTATCCAAGATTGCGAACCCAGAGGTTTTAAATGACCCAAATTATTGCATATTTATCAATAGTTCGAAGCAAGCGACACTGCTCGCCGTGCAGTTTCAGCGATGTCAATTATCAGGGAGTTTTGATGCCTATCTTACGTTTTGAAATGCATCCTGGCCGGACGTTGGAACAAAAGAGAGCTTTCGTGAAGGAGATAACGAGAGTTACGGTTGAAGCATTCGCGTGCCCGCCAGAAAGTGTAGAAGTCCTTATTACAGAGATTCCAAAAGAGCACTGGGCGAAAGCCGGAAAGTTGAGGTCTGACAGTTAATCGATCTGGATAACTTGGTCAAACGGACGCCCACGGGATGTCGAAATTCGTCAAAACTGCGGCAAGTAGATTGAAGCTATTGCGTAAGTGACCAGTCGTGCAGCGACATTCCATCTAACGGCACGTACATCGCGAATCGGCGCTGCACAACGGTCGCGGCGTGCGCGACAACTTCGTAGGCCAACTCACGCCAGGCAGAAACGCCACGACCCACGGGTCTCGTCGGTGATGCCTCGTACCACAAGACAATCGACATGACATCACAAAGTACCCAAGGATGAACACGTTGCGGTTACATCCATCAACGTTCGTCTATCGAAAATCGAACTCCCAAGCTTACGATGTCTGTGGATTTACAAAAATCACAAAATTTTAAACATAATCTTATAGTTTTATGAACATTTCCAATATCGATGTGACCCTGCGGGATGGCGGTTATCGTAACCAATTCAGTTTCAGCGAAGACTACGCAAAGCTGCATGTCCAGATGATGGTGAAAGCGGGCGTGGAATGGATTGAAATCGGCTATCGCAACGGCTCATTTAAGCCCATTGTCGGTATTGGTGAAACTGGGCTCTCACCCGATCACTATATCCAAACGCTTCGCGCGGTCACCGATCACCCTGGGATTTGTGTGATGCTGCATCCTAAAAATGTGGCTGAGCATGAGCTTTCACATATGCGCAAGCTCGGGGTGGACATGTTGCGTTTTTGCGCCGATCAGCAGAAATTTCCTCTGACCTTGGACTATGTACGCGCCGCGAAGGCGTTGGGCTATACCGTGTGCGTCAACCTGACACGAATCAGCCAGATGCGTCCGAGAGATTTGACGCATCAAGCCGAAAAGGTAGCGGACGCGGGCGCAGATGTCGTTTATCTAGCTGACTCCAATGGAAGCATGACCCCTGAACGTGTGAAGCGTTTATTCACAACCATTCAAGACGTGTCTCAGTGCAAAGTGGGGTTCCATGCTCACGACAACCTCGGTCTCGCCATGAGCAACAGTATCGCCGCACTGAATGCTGGGGCCAGCTTCATCGACTCCTCACTGCGCGGGATGGGAAAAGGTGCCGGCAACCTAAAACTGGAGCTATGGCTTGCGTTCCTGCGCCGCGAACGCGCAATCGAAAAGTATAACTACGCGGCGCTACTGGATCAGGTAGATATTCTCGAGAATACCGATCAGCGTGCGCGGCCGACGCAACCCTTGGACGATCTGATCATGGGCTTGTACGACCTTAGCGTGGATCATCGGGAGCGCCTGCATGCCAATGCAAACCGGGTCAGCGACATGCTGGCCAACGCGGTGGCATAAAGTGAAGCACAGCAACTATCAGGTATGGGAGGCCGGCTCCGAAGCTGGTCTGTGTGCCGTCATCATGGCGCCCATCATGCCCTCGTGGGACCACGGCGCGTTTTGCCGCCCGCTGACTGATCTGCTACTGGCACGAGGCTATAGCGTCTTTATCTACGACACCATGGGTATCGCCAGCGAATGCTCCGACCTGGCAGACGCAGCCGCACGTTGGGCCGAAATACTTTCCATCCGTCATCCACGCATTGATCTGGTCGTCGGCCAAGCGTATGGCGGAGCCTTGATCCAATATATGCTCGCGGACGCGCTATCAGATTGCCCCAAGGTGCTCGGTATTTCGGCCCCAACCTACTGCGACGATGCGTTGCGAGCCGGCCTCGGGGACGTCTTGCAAGAACTGTCGCATTCTGGTCCGGAGGCTGCGCTGCAGGCTATGGCTTGGCGCGTGATGGCCGAGAGCAATAGCGCTGTCCCGGAACGCCCACAGTCAGCGCCCGCAGAAACCGAAATGCGCTTCGAGCGAGGACTCTCGCACCTGTGCACCGCCGACGCCCGGCGTCAGGTAGAAGGTTTCCGTGGCCAGGTGCTGTCGCTGTATGGCGAAGAGTCGCGACTGGTACGTGGCTGCAACATCATTCTGGCTGCACATAGCACCCGACAGCGCGCGGTGGGCCTGCCGGCATGCGGCATGAGACCACTGACCGATGCCGAAGAGGCATCGTTAGCCTTAATTGCAGACTTTTTGGACGAGTCAAAGTAATGAAGAAAATTGTAGTACTTCCGGGCGACGGCATCGGTCAAGAGGTATGCGATGCTGCTCTACCTGTATTCGATCTCTTGCAATTGCCAATTTCACTGTCATTCGGAGACATCGGCTGGGAGTGCTGGTGCAACGGAGGCGATCCGGTACCGACCGCGACCTGGCAACAGCTAGAGCAAGCTGATGCTGTATTGGTCGGAGCCATTACGAGCAAAGGTAAACAAGAAGCCGAGCAGGAACTGGCCTCGTCACTACAGGGGAAAGGGCTGAGATATGTGTCGCCTGTTATCCAGCTAAGACAGCGGTTGGAACTGTTCGCGAACGTTAGGCCAGCTCGCCACTTGAGCGGTGCACGCAAGCCATTCCACTGTGTCGTGATCCGGGAGAATACTGAAGGACTGTACGCCGGCATGGACCGCAAGGGCGTTCCAGCCCAGATGCAGAACTGGGTGCGACACCCGAACATTGACCGTAGCGGCGCCGACAATGTCGCCATAAGCGTCCGGCTGCAGACCCATTTTGGCTTGGAGCGGCTGTTTAAGTACGCCTTTGATTATGCGCGTAACAACGGGCACGATCGCGTCACTTTCGCAGACAAACCAAACGTCCTGCGCGAAAGCGGTCAGTTCGCGGCCGACATCTTTCATTCCATCGCGGCCGACTATCCCGGTATCCGCGCCGACATACAGAACGTCGATGCGGTAGCCCTGTGGCTTGTGAAACGCCCGGAAACATTCGGCGTGATCGTGGCGGAAAACATGTACGGCGACATCCTTTCCGATCTCGCAGCGGGAGTGATGGGTGGCTTGGGGGTTGCGCCAAGTGCAAATTTTGGCAACCGCATCTGCTACTTCGAGCCTGTACACGGCAGCGCACCAGCGATGGCAGGCCGTGGTCGCGCCAATCCGGCAGCAATGTTTCTGACCATTTCACTGATGCTGCGTCACTTGGGCTTCGATACCGGAGCCCTCCGTGTCGAAACTGCAGTTAGCCAGGTCATCCGCGAGGGGCGCAACCTCACCTACGATCTTGGCGGTTGCGCCAGCACGAATGAAATGGCCCAAGCGGTCCTCTCTGCCGTTCTCCAGCCACACGCAATCAAACGCGCCAGCATCCTGTCCATTGGCGACGAGTTGCTTAACGGACGCACGGTCAACACCAACGCCGCGGAGATTGGAAGGCGACTAACCGATATGGGTTACGCAGTCGGAATGCAACTTGGCTGCCTTAATCAACTCCCCGCAATACATTCCGCGTTGGACATCTGCCTCGGCCAATCGGATCTGATCGTGGTAAACGGCGGTCTCGGACCTACGCCGGACGATTTGACTCGGGACGGTGTGGCGTCTGCACTCGGGAAAGGCCTGCAACTCGATGACTCCGCCATGAGACACATTGAACAACGCCTGACCGGCTTCGGGCTGCGGGTGCATCCGCTCGATCGCCGACAGGCAATGTTCCCCCAGGGAGCGACCATCCTGAACAATCCCAATGGCGCCGCCCCCGGCTTCGCTATCCAGTGGAAGGATCGTGATCTGCTTGCACTACCAGGTCCACCAAACGAATGCCTGCCGATGCTCGACGCCTGGATGAAGGGAGAATCCCGAGTCTCGCGTGCTATCCAGCACAGTTGGCTGTTGCTGGGAGTGACGGAATCCGATATCGCTCAAGCCATCGGGCAATGTCTGCAAGAAGCAGGCGCCAATCCAAAGGTGTCCTACCGTTGGCGCTATCCACATGTTGAAGTCTGTATCACTCATTTCCGTCAGCAGGATACGGAATGGCTGGAGAAGATCGATCGCATGCTGGCACCCCATGTGGTTAGCAAGGACGGCACTAGCGCACTGGCCCAGTTACCTCAGGTAATGTCGGGGTTCACATGGGTGTTGAACGATGAAATCACCGGATCCGATTTTGCAGCCCGGCTACCTGCGTCGATCGGTACTACCGATAAAAATGGCATCCAGATCAGAGCAACGGCCACTCGCGATTTGGCCGCGCCATGGCAAGGCGTATTCGCTATGCAATGCCAGGTACAGATAGACGACAACCGTTGGCAGTATCAGATCGAAGTCCCTCATCAAGGCCCTGAGGTAGTTGAATACGCCTGCGAATTTCTCGCTTGGTGTTTGCTGCGTAGCGTAAATGCGCAAAGAAACTACACATCAGAGGAGAACATTACCGTATGAATATCACCCAACATGAATTGCGCCAACGCTTAGAGGCTTTGGACACCCCATCGATCGCTGACGCTATGGATAGCCTTGACCTGTATGGCCCACTGCAAGGCATCCACAATCAGGTACCCGGACAAAAAACCATTGCTGGACCAGCGTTCACCGTGTTCTACCGCCCTTTTGAGCGCAACCCCGGCGAATTCCATAACGCCGGAAACTATATTGACCTAGTTGGTGAAGGAGAAGTGATTGTCGTTGATAACCAGGGACGTTGCGACTGCACCGTTTGGGGCGACATTCTCACAGAAGTCGCTTTGCGAAACCGAATCTGTGGGACCGTCATTTATGGTGCCGCGCGAGACATCGGAGAAGTTCAGCGCGTTGGCTATCCCCTGTTTAGCGCCGCTAAATTTATGTATTCCGGTAAGAATCGCGTACGGGCAGTAGACAATCAAATCCCCATAAAGATAGGCGACGTCACGGTTCGTCCGGGAGACTGGATCGTAGCAGACAGCAGTGGCGCACTGGTCATACCCTTGGCTCAAGTTGAAGAAGTCGTGCGACGAGCAGAGTCAATCGAAAATACCGAGCAGAAGATCCGGGCCTCGGTACGTAACGGCATGGGGCTCGAACAGGCTCGCGCCATGCATCGCTACGATAGACCGTGGGAAACAGCGGCTACAACATGACTACAGAATTCATAGATTACTGGAACGCCCGGCTGGAATTTCTCGATGTGCACTACCATGTTGCTCCAGACGCATTTCAGCGTAGGCATGGGGTTATTGCCGCAGGACAGCGCTATCAGCAATTGCATGGTGGCGTTGTCCTAAAGAACCATCTAGGCGACAGCGTGGCCAGTGCGGAAGCTGCTCGTGAACTGGATTTGCCTGTATTCGGCTCAATGGTACTGAATGCGGTCGCTGGCGGCCCCTCTTGGCGAGCGGTCGAGCAGTCGCTATGTAAGGTTCAGTCCAGGCACAGTGGTCGCCTCCTGGTACATCTTCCTACCGTCACTGGCGCCAGCCACAAGAGCCGACTCACACGTACTCATAGTAGTCCGATCTGCGCAGACAAGGGAAGTGCTCCCTCACGGATCACTGATGCTCAAGGCGCATTAGTGCCGGAGGTACTTGAACTACTCGCCTTGGCTCGGGACTACCCGGTAGTAATTTCTAGTGGTCATGCTTCTCGCACCGAAGTCATGCGCCTCCTGGAGGCTGCCGATCGCCTGAACGTGCCGCGCCTAATGTTGAATCAGCCTGCGAACCCTATGACCGGGCTGAAAGCTTCCGATCTAGCCGCAATCGCAGGTGCAGGGTGGCTCTACATCGAACAGACGGCTCTGACATATATGCTGGGCTATCAGGATTGGGACGATTTCTATGCGGTCCTAAGCACATTGCCGAATGTGGTCTACAGTTCGGACCTTGGTCAACGCAGCCAGCCGGATATCGACGAATGGTGCACACAGAGTCTGGATTGGTTTGACAGGATGCAGTTAGATGAAAAGCGGCGAGCAGAAGTGAGTCTAACCACACCATTGGCCATGCTCGCTCCTTGAATTTGTACGTGTGCAAATCACTCTTTCATTTAACCTTGGCGCTGTACCCAACGTCGTAGTACGGCACAGCGCTGCAGAAAACCACGCACTCACCAAATTATCAAGGAAGCGGCAATGGCAAACACAACTCTATCGCAACATAAGATACTGCTGCTGACCATTACTATGATGTCTGTGATCGGTCTGGTCGCAAGCGACATTTTCCTCCCGGCATTACCCAGCATCGTTGAGAATTTTCATATCAGCGCGAATCAGGGCCAATCAATTTTGGGAAGTTTCCTGTTCGGAATCGCAGTCATGCAACCACTTTACGGGCCAGTATCCGACAGCTTCGGGCGCCGTAAGTTACTGCTGCTCGGTATCGGCCTATTCAGCATTACTTCGTTGGCGATACCTCATGCAACCGACCTTCACCAGGTTCTCGCGCTACGTGTCCTGCAAGCCATCGGCGCCTGCTCCGGCATCACGTTAGGTCGTGCCATCGTTAGCGACCTGTTCAGTAAGGAGGAGGCCAGCAAGGTATTCCTAACGATATTCCCAGTGGTCGGAATGTCGCCCGCCATCGCACCGCTGGTTGGCGGCCAGTTGAACAATCTTTGGGGCTGGCAGGCCTGTTTCCTGTTTTCGATGTGCTTTGGCATTTTCCTGATTTTCCTCATCCTTTTAGGTTTGCCTGAAACACTGCCACCACAAAGGCGACTGCCCCTGTCGTTTCGACAAGTGGTCTGGGCATACCGGACACTGTTGGCAAACTGCCGCTTCTGGCACTACGCCATTATTCCTTGCATCGCCTATTCCGTTTACTTTGCCTACATCGCGGAGTCGCCGTTCCTGCTTCAGGAACAAGGTCTTTCGCGCCATCTGGTCGGTTATTCGTACATGAGTCTCTCCGCTACCTACGTCGCCGGAAATCTGCTAGCCCGCCACCTGATGCAGCGCGGCCGCGGCAGCGATCAATTGCTGCGTCTGGGGTACAAGATTTTCGTCAGTGGCGGAATCTTCCTTCTGCTTGCCACCCACCTGGCACCTCACTCCTTCCTTGCCTGCATTGTCGCCGTTTCCGTTTTGACCTTGGGCAATGGCTTTCTGCTGCCTTTGGGCACGAGCGGTGCCGTCACCTGCATACCGGCCTTGGCAGGTTCAGCCTCTGGTCTGATGGGTGCATTGCAGATCGCGTCAGCGGCACTAGCAGCCGAATACATTGGCCAACTTTCTCTGCATCAACCCGGTAGATTTGGCATAGTCATTCTGGTTGTAGTTGGGATGGGATTTATCCTATACAACATGCTAGATATGATCACAAACAGCCCGCGTGCCGGAAATACCTACAAGGTATAGTTGAATGCACAATGTGCTGCTCAATCCGAGAACAGGCGAGCAGACGCGGCTATTCGACGTGACTACCAGAAAGATCGACAATCAACGCGCAAAGACGGTAGTTTCGATCACTTAGCGGTCGCCCACGCTATCGCAAATGCGATTGAACTACCCAGCGACCGATTGTCTCAAACGATGGAATGAATCTGGACACAGGCACGATCTAACGACATAACGGAAAGTGACATGAGTATTCGGGACGCGCAATCAATCGATGCGAAACAAATTTCGATCTTGAGCTGCCAGTTCGGCTGGAACGCCTCAGAGGAAGACGTAAAGAGCCGCCTTGAGGTCATATTGCCCAGATCGGATCACAAGATTCTTGTCTACGAAAATGAGGTCGGAGAAATCCTTGGATGGATTCATGCCCGCGTCGACATCATTGTCTCGAGCGGGAGGTATGGAGAGATCCTGGCTTTCGTGGTGCGTGAGGGATCCCGAGGCTTAGGCACTGGCCGCGAACTCCTTTCACGCGCCGAGCATTGGATCAAACACCACGAATACAACGCCACTTCGATAGTTATACGCTGCAACAACGAACGAAGGCGGACGCACGCGTTCTACACCCGCAACGGCTATAGCATTACGATGATCGGCCTTAGAAAGCAAATCGGCGGTTAAGCAGTTCCGCCCGAAACATCTCCACGCAACCCTCTGCGGAGCCACTATCCGATGCCCGCGCTCGACTTGAGCGACCTGGATTCTCTCGTTGAAGAAGCGATGGAACAATGGCGAGCCCCCGGGCTCACGATTGCCGTGCTACACAGCAACGAAGTCATCAAGCCGCAGGCCTAAGACACACGTGACATCGAGAACCGCTTGCCGGTGACGGCCGACACGCAACTCATGATTTGCTCTCTGACCAATCAGAAGCCGTCATTCAGGAGATGATGACGCCGCAGACATACATCGAAGATTCCGAGTTCAGCGAGATCGGCACTCATCATTACGGAATGGGATTGACATGCGAGCACTATCGCGGGGACTGGACGTTTCGCATACCGGCTCCATGTCGGGTTGGGGATCCACAAGAACCAGGGTGTCTTGCGTTGGCGCGGCCTCATCGGCGCGCTACTGTGCCGCCATGGAGCAACGTTCGAACTCGAGGAAGACGGCCACGCGTGTTTTTTCCCGCCGCTTCAGGTCACGTTCCAGTTCGGCGAAGACGGCACAATCGTCAGTCTGAACGCTTCTCTCGACGCAGCGGTTGCGGACATCAACTTTCGACGCAGAAACAACGAAGTCCAGCCCGCCTAAAACTGGTCCCATGACGGCTGTTCGCCATAAGCCTCAGCCAGGCAATTCATGAACCGCCTCACCTTCGAAGGCACATAGCGCGCAGTCGGATAAACCGCGTGGATCGTCAATTCGGGCGCCTTATATCCGGGCAAGAGTTCCACCAGTCGCTTCGTGCGGATATGCGGTCCGAACACGAACGTAGGCCCATACGCAATGCCGATACCTGCCAGCGTCGACGCCAGCAGCATCTGCATGTTGTTCGCCTGCATCCGGTACGGCCCGTCGATTGCATGTTGGCGGCCTGCTTCATCTATCAGTGCCCACTCAGGTATCGACACCGCCTCGTTGAAGGCCAGACGAGGCGCGTCACGCAGATCTTCGGGCGTTTTCGGCACACCCTCACGTTCGAGAAACGCAGGTGCCGCGCACAGGACCATCCTGCACGGCGCAAGACGCCGCGCGACCAGCTGCGAATCGGGCAACCGGCCGATGCGGATCGCGACATCGACTCCATCGTTCTGCAGATCAACGTAGCGATCATCAAGCGAAACCTCGATGTTCACCTGCGGATGGTTCTCGAGGTAACGCGCCACCACGCCGCCCATATGCAGTTCGCCAAAAGTAACCGGCGCGGCCACGCGCAACGTGCCGCGTGCAGTGCTGTGGGCATCGCTCGCCTCGCTGTTGGCGTCGTCGAGTTCTTCGAGTATCCGCTTGCAGCGCACGTAATAACTACGTCCGGCATCCGTGAGGCTAAGGCTGCGCGTACTTCGCTGCAGCAACCGGACGTTCAGATCGGCCTCGAGCGCGCTCAGATACTTTCCTGCCATGGAGGCCGACAGTCCAAAGCGTCTGCCGGCTGCCACCAGGCTGCCCTCGTCCACCGCGGCAACGAATACCCCAATGCTCGCAAAACGGTCCATGGCTCGCTCATTCGATAGTTTTACGACAGGTTGATGATAAGAAATACCGGATTATCTCGCCAAACGATCCAATCTACTATGCATTCACGGTCCGGAAACGGAAATCGAATCGCGTGAACATCAGAGGAGCGGCGCCATGAAAATCGCATTAAACGGCATTCATATCGAGGTCAACGATCAGGGCAGCGGCACACCGGTTATTGTCTTTCTGCATTACTGGGGCGGTTCGTCACGCACCTGGAACGACGTGATTGCCGCGCTACCGAACTCATACCGGACGGTCGCGCTCGATCACCGTGGCTGGGGAAACTCGGACGCTCCGGCTAACGGCTACGCACTCGCTGATTTCGCCGATGACGCACAAGGGGTAATCGAGTCGCTGAATCTGGGCAAGTTTGTGCTGGTAGGTCATTCGATGGGCGGCAAGATCGCACAATTACTGGCGGCGCGCCGTCCCGAAGGACTGGCGGGATTGGTGATGGTCGCGCCCTCCCCGCCGGTTCCACTTGTGCTTCCCGCTGAAGTGCGGGCACAGATGGAGGTGGCCTACGAATCGCGCGCGTCGGTCGAGATGTCGATCGACCACATGCTCACGGCGAAGACGCTAAGCCCGGAGCATCGTGAGCAGGTGATTGAAGACAGTTTGCGTGGTGCCCCGCAGGCCAAAGCAGCGTGGCCGCTCCATGCGAGCCATGAAGACATTACACGCGAGGTTGCGACGATCAATGCTCCTGCGATCGTTATCGCTGGCGAATTGGATCGGGTAGACAGCGTGGAAACGCTTCAGACGAAACTGCTTCCCCATATTCCACATGCTCGCATGCATGTCGTGCCAGGCACCGGCCACTTGTCGCCGCTCGAATCGCCGGTTGAGGTCGCCAGGCTTGTCGAGAATTTCGTCGAGTCCCTTGAATTGACGACCTTGTAAGCGAAGCAAAGTTTGAAATGCGCGGGGAAAGCCGCATTGCCACTACCTTCCCCGCGTGCTCGCCTATAAAATGACGCTCCCCTGCAAAAGCCCCTCCACAGAGCAACATGACTAACGTACGACTCAGCCGCGCCACCCCGGCCGACGCAGCCGATCTGATCGCCGCCAACGTTGCGAGCCAGGCTCACCATTTGCCATGGGTTGCATCCTTCACCGATCAGGCCGGTTTCGACACCTGGTTTGCGCGTAGCCTCACCGGACCCAACGTTGGCCTGATCGCGCGCGAAGCGGCGTCGCATCAGGTAGTGGGCATCATCAATCTCAACGAGATCGTCATGGGCGCTTTCCGGAGCGCCTATCTCGGCTACTATGGAATGCTTAGCTTCGCCCGCACCGGCCTGATGACCGAGGCGCTCCGCGCGGCCGTAAACCATGCGTTCAGCGACCTGGGTTTGCACAGGCTGGAGGCCAACATTCAGCCGGACAATCTCGCGTCAATTGCGCTAGTGCGCCGCGTGGGTTTCAAGCAGGAAGGCTTCTCGCCGCGCTATCTTCGCATCAACGGGGAATGGCGCGACCACGAACGCTGGGCACTGCTTGCCGACACGGCGGACTAAGCAATGCCCCACACACGGCGCCATCGCGCGGACCTTTTAGAACCGGTGGCGCATCCCCACTCCCACCACAATTTGCTCATCGGTCGAAGACATCGCCTGACCGCTTACATCGGCTGTTAATCCCGAGCCGTCGCTGTCGATATGCTGATAGCTGGCCTGCAAATACAGGTCCGTACGCCTGGACAGAAAATAATCGGTCATCACCGATACCTCATGCCACTTCGGATGATGCTCGCCGCTCGCCGTAGAGAGCGCCGCGTCCGTGTAGGTGTATTCGCCGATCAGCTTGAACGCCGGGCTTAGCGTATAACTCGCGTTCACTTCATAGTTGTTAAAGCTCGCACCCTGGCCATTCTGCGTGAGGCCGAGGCTATTGGCCCCGTTGATCGTATCCAGGCCACCCAGTTGCGTGCGCGTCCAGACGAAGCCGAACCTTGCTGCGCCGAGCGTATAGTTTGCCCCTGCGCCATAAGTACGCTGCTGCGCGGCTATAAACGTCCGATCAGTCAAGGTTATCGCGCCGCCGGTATTGCTACCGCCACCGCTATTCGCCTGCAAATAACCCGCACCGAGACTCAATGGACCCGCGTCATAGGCTGCGCCGAAGCTGTACAAACGATTGTCGTCGAAGCCGCCAGCCTCATCCGAGAACCCATACAGTGCTCCAAAGCGCAGCCCCTCGTATGAGTTGCTGGCGAACTTCACCGAGTTATTCACGCGAAACGAGTTATTCAGGTTGTCGTTATCGAACGGATGTGCAGACAGATTGTTGCCGCCAGGATGCACACCGGTGAAGCTGAGCGGGGCGAGATAGTCCACCACCGAGTCGTACTGGCGTCCCAACGTGACCGTGCCGAAGCGGTTGTTCGACAGCCCCGCAAGCGCCTGATAACCAAACTCGCGACCGCCTTGCCGAGCCGTTCCATTCATTACACTGAAGCCGTTCTCAAGCTGGAAAATCGCCCGTGTTCCGCCGCCGAGATCTTCGCGCCCGACGAAACCCCAGTGGCTGCCGGTCACATCACCGCTGCCTGCTTGCCAGGCAGAATGCCCATTCTGATTGCTGGCATACAAGAGCCCAGCATCGATCACCCCATAAAGCGTCACGCTCGATTGTGCTTGTGCCCCGCAGGCGTACCCCGCCGCGCATACGGCAATAACAAGAGTCTTCTTCATTTGTGTCCTGAAGTTTTGATTTGACCGTTCGTGCGCACGCCGACACGACGCCCCTTTCGAGAGCGTGCGTCGATGCGTTGCCGAAGCGGCGTGGTTTGGGGGCTGGCTGGGCCGTGTGGCTAACGGCTGGCGATGCCCGTCTGAACGGCGAGTCCGTCGATCAGAACCTGATGGTGGCCGCGCGAGCATGGCTCGATACGCGCGGCGACACCGAATACCTGGCTGAGCGTCGCAGGCGTGACGACTTCGGACGGCGGTCCGAAGCGCACGATGCGCCCCTCGTGCAACAGCATCGCGCGCTCGCACGCGCGCATCGCTGCGTTAATGTCGTGCAGCACCACCACGGTCACGATGCGGCTCTCACGCGTGACCTCGCGCAGCACCTGCATCACGTGAAACTGGTGGTTGAGATCGAGTGCTGAAAGCGGCTCGTCGAGCAACAACACTTGCGGGTCGCGCACCAATGCCTGAGCAATGCCAACGAGTTGGCGCTGCCCGCCCGACAACTCGTCGAGCGAACGCGCCGCGAGGGTCTCGATGCCGAGCCTGCGCAGAACACTGTGGGCGTGCGCGAGATCGTCCCCATGCGGGGAACGTCCGAGAGAACCGGCATATCCGCGCGTGGCGCGGCACGCCACCAATACGGACTCCATAACTTGCAGGCGCACTCCAGCGGGCAACGCCTGCGGCAGATATACGACGCTATGCGAACGGGCACTGGCCGCCGACAACGCGAGCGCCTCGCCATCAAGCGACAGCGAGCCGGCGTGAACGTGCGTAAGCCCGGCTAAAGCACGCAATAGCGTGGACTTGCCACTGCCATTGGGTCCCAGCAGTGCAGTGATCTGGCCACGAGGCAGCGGTCCGGCTTCGAGCGCGGTGAGCACCTGGCGCTTGTCGTAGCGCACGCTGAGATCGTGGATGTAGAGGCCACTCATCCCAGTTGTCCCTGCGAGCGCACCACAATGCCGAGAAACAGCGGAATGCCGACCAGCGCCGTGACAATGCCGACCGGAATCAGCACACCGGGGATGATCAGCTTCGAGGCGATGGATGCAAGCGAAAGCGTCAATGCGCCGATCAACATGCTGCCGGGCAGATAAAAGCGATGATCTTCCCCGAACAGCGTGCGCGCAATGTGCGGCGCAATCAGCCCCACGAAGCCGATCGTACCGACGAACGACACCGCGAGTGCGGACAGCACCGATACGCGCAGCAGCGTCGACAGGCGCAAGCGCCGCACGTCGATACCGAAGCTGGCCGCGCGGTCTTCGCCAAGACGTAGCGCAGTCAACGTCCAGGCGTTGCGCATCGACAGTGGCAACGCCAGCGCCAACGCGACCGCCAGCACTGAAATCTTGGGCCAGTCCGCGCGCGCCAGCGAACCGAGCGTCCAGAACACGAGACCCTGGAGCGCATCGGCCGAGGCCACGAATTGCATCAACGAGACGAGCGCGTGAAACGCGAACACGAGGGCAATGCCGAGCAGCACGACACCTGCCGTGTTCATACCGCGCCAGCGCGCCACCAAATCGAGCATCAACGCGGAAAGCAGCGCAAAAACGAAGGCATTCGCGGAAACAATCCACGTTTGCGATACGCCGGGAATCGCTAAATCCAGCACGATCGCCAGAGATGCGCCGAACGCAGCCGCAGCCGATACGCCGAGGGTGTAGGGACTCGCGAGCGGGTTGTTGAGGATCGTCTGCATCTCCGCACCCGACAATCCCAGCGATGCGCCCACCAGCAGCGCCATCATCGCGTAGGGCAGGCGAATCTGCCAGACGATCACGCTGGTCGCCGGATCAGCCGAGGCCCGTTCGAAAACCGTGTGCAGCAGCGCCATCAACGGCAAGCCGGAGGGCCCGGTGCGCAGGTCGAACAGCAGCGAGCACGCAATCAGCGCGGTGACAGCGAAGAGCCACATGACGCGTCGATGCGTGAGGCGCCGGTAATGCCGCAGGCTGATGTCCTGCGGCATGGTCTGGTGCGGAAGCGTCGCCATGCATTAGCCGCCAGTCGAATGCGACGCAACCGTAGACGCGGCGCCCTTCACTCCGTCCACCCAGTACGCGCCATCAGGCGGCACAGCGAGGAAGCGGCGATACAGTTCGGCCTGCGTAGCATTCACGTCGAGGTCCTTGAACTGCTGCGGATAAAACCACTTCGCAAACGCCTCGATCGCCACGATGTTGTACGGCGAATCGTAGTAGTTGTGTGAAATACCATGCACGTCGCCGTCGTGGATTGCCTTGATCGTATCGAAGCCCGGCCGTGCGACGAGCGTCGCGAGGCTCGCTTGCGCATCGTGCTCGCTCGTCAGTGCGCCGACCCGCAACGATGCGAGGCCCGGCTTGGTGCGGCTGCCAGTGGCGATATACACATCGGGTCGTGCCGCGATGATCTGCTCCATGCTGATGTCGCCGAGCACGCCAGGCAACAGGCCCGCCGCGATGTTGCGTCCGCCTGCGGCCTGGATGAACTCACCAAAGTTGCCGTTGCCGGCGGTATGGCAGCAACCAGCATCCCACGCGCCAGCTAACAGGTCGATAAAGACCGTCGGCCGCTGCTGCAACGGAATCTGTTTCACCACGGCCTGCACGCGCGCCAGGTGCTGCTGATAGAACTGCGCATATGCATTCGCCTCCGGCTCGCGGTGCATCACCTTGCCGAGCAGTTCGATGCTGGGCAGGGTGTTCTGCATCGGATGCAAACGGAAGTCGACGAATACGACCGTCGTACCGGTCGCCTCGAGTTGCTTGACGAGCGCGTTATAACGGCTCGGGCCGTGACCCGCGAGACTGAAAATGGCGAGATCGGGTTTGAGGCTCAGCGCCTTCTCATCGCTGATGCTGTCTTCTGTTGCCTTGCCGATCAGCGGAACCTGCCTGATGCCCGGAAATTGCTCGGCGTAAGCGTCGAAGGTCTGCGGATCCATGGTCGGCAGATCGCCTTGCCATCCGACGATACGCTCCAACGGCTGTTTGCCTTCCAGCAGGGCGACCGCCATCAGCAAGCGGCTTTCGCCAAGGAGGATGCGGTGCGGGTTCGCTGGGATGCGGATCGTGCGGCCGGCAAGGTCTGTCACTGTCTGCGCGGGCGCCGGGCTTGATATTCCGGGTGCCGAGCTTGTTCCGGTGGCCGGCATTGTTCCGGGGGCCGGCCTTTCTCCGGTTGGGGTCGTCGCAGCATGCGCTGCTCCACCGGCCCCGAGCATGGCGAAACCAACCGCCGCGCACGCCACCATGGCGCGCGCGACTGAGCCAAGGAAGTGAGCCCGTGACTGAAACCGGAAAATCGACATGGTATAGTTCTTGAATGAGAATGATTGCCATTTGCGGACTCCACTTTAGCGGTGCAATGTAATGGAGATGTGTTGAAACAAGGCTGTTTTGTAATGAAATGTGTTGGCGCGGACGCGATCGCGGTGATTGCGTCGTAGATGCGCAGATGTGTAGATGCCCCGCGCCCCGCAAACAAGAACTCACGATGGACCACATACTCGTTGTCGACGACGACCCCAACATTCGCCAACTGCTGCAGGACTACCTGCGCAGCATGGGCTATGGAGCGACCGCCGTCGAAAACGGCGTGCAGATGAAGCAGGTCATCAACACGTCGCACGTCGATCTCGTCGTACTCGATCTGATGCTCGAAGGGGAGGACGGCCTCGATATCACGCGCGATCTGCGGCGCGAACGCGGCGTACCGGTCATTATTCTGAGCGCACGAGGCGGCCTGCTTGACCGCATCCTCGGACTGGAGATGGGCGCCGACGACTACTTGCCGAAGCCCTTCGACCCGCGCGAACTGGTTGCCAAGATCAAGGTGGTGCTGCGCCGCACGCGCAGCGTACCTGGTGAACGGCTCGCCGATACGTCGGCGTTCGTAAGCTTCGCGGGATGGAAGCTCGACACTCGCATGAAGCAGATGTGCTCGCCAGACGGCATGATCGTCTCGCTCGGCGGCTCCGACTATCGCGCACTACGCACGCTGCTCGATCATCCGAACCGGCCGCTCTCGCGCGAGTTTCTGCTCGACCGCGTGTTCGGCAAGGAACGCACGCCGCTCGACCGCTCGATCGACGTATGCATCAGCCGTCTGCGTCAACACCTCAAGGACTCGGCGCGCGGCACCGGACTGATCCGCACCGTGCGCAACGAGGGCTATATGCTTGCGGCCGATGTCACACATGAAGCCTGAAGCACCTCGATGAGCCACTCACACTGATGAAACTGCGCCTTTGGCCCGATACACTGTACGGACGGCTCGTGCTGATTCTGGTGATCGGCATGTTCGCGGGGCAACTCTTCACCAGCACGATCTGGTTCGAGACACATGACAACCGCACGCTTGAAATTCCCGCGCGTCTGTTTGCCAGCCGGCTCGCGGATACCGTGCGTCTGCTTCAGAACGCCCCGGACGATACCGCGCGTGATTCGATCGCGAGGCAACTCGGCGATCAACGCTACCGCTTGCAATGGATCGACGCGCCCGCTGCCGTACCGCTTGACGGGTCGCTCGCACAGCGCGCCGTTAGCGACCTGATAGCGGGCGTGATCCGCCGTCGTCTCGGCGAAGCCATCGAAGTACGTCTGCTTGACGTTCAGTTGCGCGACGATAGGGGCCGCCATAACGGCATCCTCGGCCTGTTCAATTCGCGCATGCCGTCGGGCGATTTTCATCTGCAATTGAAACTGCCGCAGGGTCAGTGGCTCGACGTGCACGCCAACGAAGGACAGGCCGGCATGCAGACCGAGCCTGGCTCGCTGGTGCTCGACTACCTCTTGCGGATCTATCTGGTGCGTCTCACGGCCGTGTTGTTGCTCGCGCTCGTGGCCGTGCGCTTTGCAGTCAAACCGCTAAAGGAACTGGCGAAGGCCGCCGAGGCGTTGGGCCGCAACATCTACCGTCCGCCACTGCCGGTAACAGGTCCGCTGGAGGTGCGAACCGCGGCGCAATCGTTCAACGCGATGCAGGAGCAGCTCACCCGTAGTCTCGCGGAACGCACGCGCTTTTTGACGGCTGTATCGCACGATCTTCGTTCGCCGCTGACAAGGCTGCGGCTGCGCACCGAGATGCTCCCCGACACCGAAGCGCGCGAGCGCTTGCGCGGCGATCTCGACGAGATGGAAGCGATGGTCGGCGCGACGCTCGATGCCGTGCAGGGCGTGGAGATTACCGAGGAGCGTCACGAGATCGAAGTCAATTCGATGCTGGAAGGCCTGGCGGAGGATGCCCGCGAGGCGGGTCATGAAGTCAGTATCGAAGGTCGTGCGACGCGTCCTTTGTCCGGGTATCCGCGCAATCTGAAACGCTGTTTGCAGAACCTGCTCGACAATGCGATCCGCTATGGCGATAGCGCGAAGATCAGCGTAAGCGACGATGACGCCGTCTTGTGCATCGCCATCAGCGACGAAGGCCCCGGCATCACCGACGAAGCGTTGCTCGAGCGCGTGTTCGAGCCGTACTTCCGCGTGTCGGCGTCGCGTAGCGGGGCAAGCGGCGGAACAGGACTCGGACTGACGATCGCACGCAGCGTTGCGGCCGCACATGGTGGCACACTGACGCTGCGCAACGGCGCGGTTAAGGGACTCGTGGCGACGCTAAGACTGCCGCGTGACGGCCACACGCATGAACTGTCGTGGCGCATTGGCTGAGGCGGCAAGACGCTCCGCCTTGTTGGCCCTTCTCTAAAGATCGTACCCGGGATTACGCCGCGCAAGCCGGTAGGCGGCGGCGAGATCGAGACGAACCTGCCACTCCTCCGGTGAAACCAGATGACGGACATCAGGAATTTCGAGTGCGGTGCTCAACATGCTTTTCCTCCTGCCGCTCGCGCGGCGTGTTCTTCCTGCAGTTTGCGCCACAGGATCTTGCCGCTGCCGGATTTGGGTAACGACGTCACGAACTCGACAAACCGCGGCGCCTTGTACGACGCCATCTGTTCATGCGCCCAGTCGATGATATCGCTCTCAGTCAGTTTTCCTGCATAACCGGCGGCGGGCACGACCAGCGCCTTTACCGTTTCACCACGACGCTCGTCCTGCACGCCGATCACGCACACCTCATGAATGCCCGGATGCCGGTACATCAGCGCTTCCACCTCGGCCGGCCAGACCTTGTAGCCGGATGCGTTGATCATGCGCTTGAGGCGATCGGTCATGAAGAAATAACCGTCTTCATCGATATGCCCCAGATCGCCAGTGCGCAGAAAGCGTTTGGCATCGAGTTCGACAAACGCCTCAGCCGTCCCCTTGGGATTGCGCCAGTAACCCTGCATGATCTGAGGCCCGTTGACGACGATTTCGCCGGTTTCGCCCCGCGCCACTTCCTGCAGCGTGGCCGGATCGATCACCCGCGAATCGAGATCGAATACGGGAACGCCAAGGCACTGCGGTTTGGGACGATGAGGCGGGTTGATATGCGTCCCGGCGATCGTCTCCGACATGCCGTAGCCTTCTACATAGTCGAGGCCGGTCAGTGTCTTGAGCTTGCGCGCAATCGCCTCCGGCATGGCGGCGCCACCGCCGCGCGTACCGCTCAGGCTGGAAATATCGTATTCAGCAAGCTTCGGATTGGACAAAAAGTCGACCATCATCGTCGAGATGGATTGCCACGCGGTGACGCGATAGCGCTGCATGCACTGCGCCGCTGCGTCGCGATCCCAGCGCGGCAATATGACGATGGTTGCGCCTGCATACAACGGACCGCTCATGCCACCCTGCATACCGGTGACATGAAACATCGGCAATACCGACAGATGAACGCTGTCTTGCGATCCCCCAAACCACACGCAACCACCCACCGACGTACTCATCACACTGCGATGCGTGTGCATGCAACCTTTCGGCTTGCCCGTGGTACCGGACGTATATGGCATCACGCACAGATCGTCTGGGCCGGCAGTGAGTGGCCCTGGAACCAGGCGACGTTCAAGCACCGTGTTCCATGCGGTGACACCGTGACGTTCGATGGATTTTCGCGGCGCAGTGACGAACTCTGGAGGCGTAATGGGCAACGGCTGTTTCAGGTAGTCGCTATAAGTCGCGACGATTGCATATTTCAGGCCCTGCCCTGGCGCCTCGCCCAGCAAAGGCTCGATCTGTGGATACAGGCATTGCGGGACGATGGCGGTCGTCGCGCCGCTGTCCTCCACGTAATGCCGTAACTCGTCCGTCAGGTTCATCGGATTGACCGGCACAACCACCGCGTTCGCTCGCAGGATGCCGTAGTAGGCAAGCACCCATTGCGGACTGTTCTGCATGTAGAGCAGCACCCGGTCGCCGGCCTTTACTTCGCACTCCTGTTGCAGGAAACCCGCGATCCGTTCGGTTTCATCTTTGAACTCCGCAAACGTAACCGGCGTATCGTAGAAGATGATGAACGGCTTATCCGGAAAGCGGGTTGCCGCTACCTCGGCGTTATAGAACAGGCTGGTTTCTGGCAAGCTCAGGTGCAGTGGCACGCCAGTCGGCCAGTGCGCGTGATGAAGCGTATTCATGGTATCTGCTGCCCTCATGTTCTTGTATGCGTCTGCCTGTCTGCGCTCGTCGTCAGACGATGCTTGAGCCGCCATCTACCGCCAGATGCTGGCCGGTAATATGGCGCGACGCCTCGCTCGCGAGAAACACCACCGAACCCTTCAGATCTTCCTCGCCGCCGAGCCGGTGCAGCGGCGATTGCGCAATCACGGCTTCGCTCATGGTGGCGAGCAGTCCGGCCGACATCTTCGAGGGGAAAAAGCCCGGGCAGATCGCGTTGACGTTAATGTTGTGCCGACCCCATTCGGACGCCAGCGCTCGCGTGAAGTTGATCGCCGCGGCCTTCGAGGTGTTATAGGCAATCGTGTTCATGCCGGCTGGCGCGCCCTTCAGGCCTGCTATCGAGGCAATGTTGATGATCTTGCCGGAGCGGCGAGGAATCATGCTGCGCTTGCCGACTTCGCGTGCGAGAAAGAATGGCGCATTGATGTTCAGGTTCATGACCTTGTGCCACGCCTCGTCAGGATAGTCCTCTGCAGGAGCGCCCCACGTTGCGCCGGCATTGTTGACGAGAATGTCTATGTGGTCGTAGACCCCCAGCACCTCGCTGACAAGATCGGGAATCCTGTCGAATTTCGCAAGGTCGTTGACGATGGTATGGACTTCGATGCCGAGCCCTTCGAGATGCGCTTTCGCCTCTGCCAGTTCGTCGGCCTTGCGCGCGGTGATCGCCACGCGGCAGCCCATTTCTCCCAGCGCCTCGGCCATCTGCAAACCGAGCCCGCGCGAGCCGCCGGTAATCAGCGCCACCTTGCCTTCCAGTTGAAACAGGTCTTTCACATGCATCAGGCGTCTCCTTGATATAGATGGGCTTCCGCGAAGCAGACGAGTCCGTTTTTTCAGTCCATCATACGTGTGAGCATTCGCTGTGTAAATAAAAGCATGACCGTTCAATTTATGCATAAACCGTCGGCCCCTCGTCTGTCATCGGGACTTACCCGGCTGTCGAGCCGACCGCACACCGATAGATGAGCGAATAACCGCGCGTACGTTGCGCCGCACCACCAGGAAGCCCTTGCCGGTAAAATCGCTCCTTACGAAATCAAAACTTACCGGTGCGCTCCACGCACAGCCCATCACAGTGACAACGACTCTCGACCAATTGCTTGCGGGACAACTGACCGGTACGCAACGCCTGAAACTGGCCTGCGGGCTCCACGAATTTCCACGCGAAATTCTGGATCTCGCGGACACACTGGAAATTCTCGATCTCGCCGGCAACGCGCTCTCGTCGCTACCCGATGATCTACCCCGCCTGAAAAAACTGCGCATCATCTTCTGCTCGGACAATCAGTTCACCGAGCTGCCCGAGGTACTCGGCCAGTGCGGGCAGTTAAGCATGGTGGGCTTCAAGGCAAACCGCATCCATACGGTGTCGGGCCGATCGTTGCCACCCGCACTCCGTTGGTTGATCTTGACGGACAACGAAATCGAAACGCTTCCGCCTGAAATCGGCAACTGCTCACAGCTGCAGAAGCTGATGCTGGCCGGGAACCGCTTGCAGACATTGCCAACGGAATTGACCGCATGTACCCGTCTCGAACTGATCCGGCTCGCGGCGAACCGGCTTACGGAATTGCCAGCCGCGTTGCTCAAACTGCCTCGGCTCTCGTGGCTGGCGTATGCCGGCAATCCGTTTACCGCGAAACTGGAAGCCGCAGCATTGACAGAAACGCCGATCGCGGACGTGCACTGGGATGCGCTGGAATTGCATCATCAACTCGGCGAAGGCGCCTCGGGTGTCATTCATCGCGCAGCGCATCGCAAACACGAAAAAGACGCTCGCCATGTGGCCGTCAAGCTCTTTAAGGGCGACGTGACCAGCGATGGCTTGCCCCACTGCGAAATGGCGGCTTGCATCAACGCAGGCGCTCATCCCAATCTGATTCCGGTGCTCGGCAAGCTCAAAGAGCATCCAGCGGGGAGCGATGGCCTCGTCATGGAGTTGATCGATCCGCAATTCAGGAGCCTGGCTGGTCCGCCCAGCCTCGATTCGTGTACGCGCGATATTTACCGCAACGACACCCGCTTCGATTTCTCCTCGGCGTTAAGCATTGCATGCGGCATTGCTTCAGCAGCCCGTCATCTGCATCGGCGAGGCATCATGCATGGCGATCTTTATGCCCACAACATTCTGCATTGCGGTCAGGGAAGAGCCTTATTGGGCGACTTCGGCGCCGCGTCGTTCTATGCGAGAGACGACGGGACACTGGCTCCTTTGCTCGAGCGCATCGAAGTGCGGGCGTTTGGCTGTCTGCTTGAAGAGTTGATCGAGCGAATCGATAAACGTGAAGCAGAGCCGGACACTCTCGCTGCCTTGTTAAGGCTGCAGGCCGCATGTTTTAGCACAACGGTGGCCGCAAGACCGTCGTTTGAAGAGATCGTGGAAGGGCTTTCAGCATTAAGCGGCTCGCAAGGGAGCCTTGGCACTTAGCCACCGCAGGGCGCTGCGACAGCGCGTAATAAAACCGTCAGGATCTAACTGTGCTCCTCGCCAAGTCCGGCGACTGTACCGGTTCCAGCGGCAGTCGTGCCGCTAAGATGTCGCCTCGACGAGAGGTATATCGCTTCAGCTGCGAATCAAGGTGCGATCTGCCGCATTTTATTTTTTCTCCTCGTTATATTCGCAGCGATATCACGATCTGTCCGACCCCATAGATCGCGACGTCTCCCCACACGCAATCACGACAAACGAAATGATCATCAACATGAGAAAGTCGCTACTCACAGCGGCGTTGTTACTCTCCTGGGCAGGAACCAGCTATGCACAAAGCAGTGTCACCCTCTACGGCATCGTCGATACCGCACTGATCTATGCAAACAACCAGACAACCGGCGGCGCAGGCGCACCCGGTCACAGCGGCATCGAAATGGACAGTGGCGGCATCAGCGGAACACGCTGGGGCCTGAGGGGTTCGGAAGATCTGGGCGGCGGCCTTTCCGCCGTCTTCCTGCTGGAAGATGGCTTCTCCAGCGCCAACGGAAAGCTCAGCAACTCGGGCGACCTGTTTGGCCGCCAGGCCTATGTCGGCCTGAGCTCGAACACCTACGGCACGATTACAGCGGGACGGCAGTATAGTTTTATGTCCCAATACCTCTCCGCGCTGAGCGCCGAAGGTCTCGGCTGGGCCGGCAATCTTGCTGATCACCCGTTCGACAACGACGACATGATCCGGCATCAAAGCATCCAGAACTCCGTAAGATATGAAAGCCCGACGTATCGCGGTCTGACCGTAGGCACGATGTATGGCTTCTCGAATGAGGCCGGCGAGTTTTCGAACGATCGCGCCTATAGCATGGGCGCCAAATACGACAACGGACCGGTCTCTCTCGTCGCCAGCTATCTCCAGATCAATCGTTCGGCTGGCGCTGCTAACGTCAACGCGAGCGGCGCTGTCACCAACGACGATAGCGACGCCGTCATCACCGGCGGAAGTCAGCAGATCTGGGGGCTCGGTGGAAAATACGACTTCGGTCCGGCATCCATTGGACTGGTGTGGACCCATTCGTCGACCAACGACGTGACGAGTGTCTATCAAGGCGGCAACCTCGCGCCCTTGGTGGGCAGCCTGCTTCGCTTTAACAACTTCGAAATCAACGGCCGTTATTTCGTCACCCACGCTTTAGCGCTTTCCGCATCCTATACGTACACTGATGGACGTTTCGACTCGTCGACCGAAAGCCTTAGCCCCAAATGGCACGAGGCGATCGTACAGGCCGACTACCAGTTTAGCCGTCGCACCGATGTCTACCTGGAGAGTCTCTACCAGACGGTGAGCGGCGGCGGTGACAATCCGGCATTCAATGCTTCGATGTTCAATGTGACACCATCCGCAAACAATCGTCAATTACTGTTTGTAGCAGGCTTCCGTCACCGGTTCTAAAGCAGGTCTGTGCAGCAACGGAAACTAAAAAATTATTAATCCACCGTTCGCGGAAGTTAACTGCCAGACACTTGCGAAATTCCGCAGGTCCAAGACCCAGAAACGATAACGCCCAGGTTATCGTTTCGTTCCAAAAGTTTTACTGTCGCATCTTCAAACACCCCACTACTATCGCCTCCAAGGAGAGATTGACGTAACGCGTTGCTCTCCGGCCGTCGCTTTCCAGATGTAATCTCGCTGTAAATCAGAAACCTGTTTTGTTGAATGACGACACATTTCAATCGATTTCCTTTTACATAGGAATACGAAATTGCGGCGGTATATTTTTTCAAGTTAAACCACAGAAGGTAAAGAAACATGACTGACCTGTCGCGACGCAAAGTTCTGGTTGGCGCTGCAGCCTCGGCTGCAGCGCTCGGTGTAGCCGCCACTGCTAAAGCCGCGTCGTTCGGCAACCCCGATCGACCGCCCGAAGGCCAAATCAACGCAAAGAGCCCGACGAGCCTGAACGATCCCGGTCCGCAAAATCCGACACTGGCGGGACAGTTCCCGTCGTTCCAGAATCCGCCGGCTACCGATATCAACGGCATGCCGCTTTTCTGGGCCTCGTTCAACAATGCCCACAAGCGCTACCAGAACGGCGGTTGGGCTCGCGAGGTCACGCAGGACGACTTCGCCATTTCGGAAGATATTTCGGGCGTCAACATGCGCCTCGCCGCCAACGGCATCCGTGAGATGCACTGGCACCAGCAAGCCGAATGGGCCATCATGCTCGACGGCAAGTGCCGGATTACAGTTCTCGACGAACAAGGCCGTCCGCAAGTGGCCGATGTGAAAACCGGTGACCTCTGGTACTTCCCGCCCGGCCTTCCGCACTCGCTGCAAGGTCTGGGACCGACGGGCGCCGAATTCCTGCTCGCGTTCGACAACGGCCGCGCATCCGAATTCAACACGCTGCTGCTGACCGACTGGATTGCCCACACGCCGCCAGAGGTGCTTGCCGCCAACTTCAACGTTCCTGCGGACGCATTCAAGAACATTCCGGTCGACAATCTCTGGATCTTCCAGGGTGAAGACCCGGGTCCACTGGACGCCGCACAACGAGCGGTGGCTTCCCCGCTAGGCCTGCCTGCTCACCCGTTCATCTTCTCGCTCAGCGATATGCCGCCGACGAAGCTGACCAAGGGCGGCATGGTACAGATCGCCGACAGTCGCAATTTCAATGCATCCACCACGGTCGCCGCGGCCCTGGTCACGATCAAGCCGGGCGGCATGCGCGAACTGCACTGGCATCCGAACGCAGACGAATGGCAGTACTACATTAAAGGCGAAGCACGCATGACCGTGTTCGACACGGGTCCTAAGGCCGCCACTGCCGATTTCCGTGCAGGCGACATCGGCTATGTGAAGAAGAGCCTCGGCCACTATGTGCAGAACACGGGCAACACCGACCTGATCTTCCTTGAGATCTTCAAGGCTGATCACTTCGCCGAAGTGTCGCTGTCCGACTGGCTGACGCACACCCCACCGAAGATGGTCATGGAGCATCTGAACATCACCGCCGAGACGCTTGCGCGGTTCCCCAATAACCGCCCTGACGTATTGCCGATTTAACGGCTGCAACAGAAGTCGTACCAAGTTGCCGCCCGGGACATAAACGGTCCCGGGCGGCGCAAAAGGACGGGCATAGGCGGGTAGGCGACCGACGTCGCGCTCCATTAGCCGTTGCGTTCAATTCCGGTGGGTCAAGGTTAAGACGATGCTTCCATTTCTCAAGATACTCCAGCCGAGCGGTGCACCACTGTCCAGCGCGACGCAGCAAACTGAGCTCGCCGTGCGCGATGTGCTGAACGGACGTCGTAAAGGTGTACGCGCTTTTCTGCCGTTCGTTGGCCCCGCCGTCATTGCGTCGGTCGGCTACATGGATCCGGGTAACTTTGCGACCAATATCCAGGCGGGTTCGTCGTGCGGGTATGAGTTATTGTGGGTCGTCGTCGTGGCGAGTGTGGTCGCCATGCTGTTCCAGGCCATGTCGGCCAAACTGGGCATCGTCACAGGGCGAAATCTCGCGGAACTGTGCCGCGAGCAATTCCCGAAACCCGTCGTGAAGGCAATGTGGTACGGCTCGGAGATCGCCGCGATGGCGACCGACATTGCCGAATTTCTCGGTGGCGCCCTGGGCGTTTCACTGCTGTTTCACGTGTCGCTGCTTTGCGGCCTGGTCGTCACCGCTGTAGTGACGATGGCTATCCTGCTGCTCGACCGGGGAGGCTTTCGCCCACTCGAACTGGTCATTGCCACCCTGGTCGCCGTAATTGGGCTGAGCTATGTCTGCGAACTCTTCATTGCTCCGCCGGACTGGCACGCAACGATAGTCGGCAGCATCGTGCCGCGCCTGCACGGAAGCAATGCGATCACGCTTGCCGTCGGTATCATCGGTGCAACCATCATGCCGCACACGTTGTTTTTGCATTCTGGCCTGACACAAAACAGGACTCCTGCGCGTAATGACGAAGAACGCCGCCGGCTGGTGTGGTTCTCTAACCGCGAGGTCCTCATCGCGCTCGGCATTGCAGGTTTCGTCAATCTGGCGATGGTGATGATGTCGGCGGCGGTGTTCCCGCGTTCCGCGGACGGCATCTCGGACATCAGCGTGGCGTATCACTCGCTGATTCCCCTGCTTGGCGTCGGCGCCGCCGCGGTATTCCTGATCTCGTTGATGGCATCAGGCATGTCGAGCTCGGTAGTAGGCACGATGGCGGGTCAGGTCATCATGCAGGGCTTCGTCGACTTCAAAATTCCTGTCTGGACGCGCCGCATCGTCACCATGGTGCCGGCCTTTGTAATTGGGCTGCATTTCAATGTGGTCAACGCAATGGTCATCAGCCAGGTCGCTCTCAGCTTCTTTCTGCCGATCCCCCTCGTAGCACTCGTGGTCCTTTCGTCACGCCGCAGCGTAATGGGCAAATTCACGGCCGGCAAATCTACGATCCTCGTCGCAGCGCTGGCCACCATTCTGATCGTCGCGCTGAATCTCGACTTGCTGAAGCAGGCACTGTCTTAAGGTTAATCAAGGAAACATCATGGGCTCACTAAGCATCTGGCATTGGCTAATCGTTGCGTTGATCGTCTCGCTCGTATTCTGAACGAAGAAGCTTCGCACAGTAGGCGGAGATCTCGGCACGGCGATTCGCGGCTTCAAGGACGCCGTGAACACAGAAACATCAGCAGACGCACCGACACCGGTCGCGACCACGGCGAGCACAGGAACATCATCTGTGCTCGCTGAGAACGTGACGCGCGTCACGCCATTGTCCTCGCAGGAAATGCGATGAGTAGGGTTGCTCCTAAGCGCTGTAGATGACACGGCCCGCAATGCTGCCGTTAGACGTTCGCAAAGACCAAGCTTAGTGGTGGTCGACGGCAGTCACTATTTCACTGGTCTGCATCTCCCCTTCCTTGCTCAAAAACGTTTTGAAGGCTTGAGCGACGGGTGCAAGTTGCTTCTCCAGGCGGTGTACCACGTGCCACTTTTGCACTACCGGAAAACCCGCGACGTCGAGCACCGCCAGCATGCCTGCCCGCAATTCGAGCGTAACCGTATGAGCAGAAAGGAAGCTGACGCCCATTCCCGACATCACCGCTTGCTTGATCGCTTCCGTGTTGCGGATTTCCATCGGCTCGCTCAACTGCACTTGACCGTCGAAACACTGTTGCATTGCATTCCACGTGTCCGAACCTTCCTCGCGAACGATAAACCGCTCGCTACGCAGATCGGACAGGCGGATGTTTTCTTTGACAACCAGTGGATGACGCGGCGAAGCGACAATCAGAAACGCGTGCGGCGCGAACGGCGTACTAACGAATTTATGATCCGCGGGCGCGCCTACCATGATGGCGAGATCGATTCGATTCTCTTCCAGACGTCCAAGCAGCGCGTCGTGATTTTCCACGGTCAGATCCAGCTCGACCGCTTTGTTTCGTGCCGAGAATTCCGCCAGCAATCGCGGAAGAAAATACCCGCCGGTACTGATCACACCAATGCTAAGACTGCCTCCCGAGAGGCTTCTCATCTTTGCTAGGGTTTCCTCAGCTTCACGGAAACAGTGAATGATCGCGCGGCTATGGCGGAGCATTTCCTGACCAGCGGGTGTGAGGTAGATTTTTTTTCCAAGCTGCTCAAACAGCGATACGCCTGCATGTTCCTCAAGATGCTTGATCTGCGTCGAGACCGCCGGCGGCGACAGATTCAACTCGTTCGCCGCTCGGGAAAAACTCAGGCGGCGTGCGACAGTTTCAAAGGTCTTGAGTTGACGCAAAGTGGCATTCTTCACAGTGACCTGCACAAGGTTGAGGGTTCTACCGGGGATGCAGCCGTCTGCCGCGCGTCCCCCAGACAGGACGCACGGAGACGGCCTTAGATTAAACCGGCCCCGAAGCTAACGGGTATGACGTCAACATTGCAAGATTTTCATCTTGCATGCGATGCCGCGCGATTGCGCAAGCAACTCATACCTGCCAAAACCGAATTAAAACCCAAATCGACTCACCCCATCAGTTACACCTGTAACACAGCCCGTCTCGCATGCAATAGACCGGCAATCGGGGCCAGCGAAACTGTTACTCGACACCACTTGCAGCAGGCACACGCTTATGCAGCGAATTCTCAGCGCGGACTATGACCGGATCATCGGCAAGGTTCTCCGGGACACAGACCTCGAGTGAGTCCCGAACCATGCGCATACTTTTCGTTTCTCCACGGCATCCGGAGGCCAGCTGGTTGTATAAAGCCTTGCACGAAAGTACCCACAGCCTGTGCCGCACCCACGACGTGGTTCAGGGCGTGCGGCGGGCCATGCTGGAGTCGTTCGACGCGGTGATCCTGATGATCAACGACCCGGGCGTCTACTCTGAACTGGACTCGGCGCTAGCGAGGCTCTCGGCCGCTGCTCGTACTGCGATCCAGATCGTCATTCTCGCGGGGGCCACCGCTCAGGGGCGAACCGCAGCGTTACGCGCTGGCGCCGACGCCTGTTTTGCCCGACCGTTCTCGTTCATCGAAATGCATGAACGTCTGCAGGCACTACACCGGGCCGCCCTGACACGCTCGCGTGGCGAACAGCAGGCCGTGATGCCGCTCCGGCTTGATTCCATGACGCGTGAACTGGTGAGTGGGGAGCGCCGCCTGCTCCTGACAAAGACCGAATACCTGTTACTCGAATGTCTGATGCGACAGGTCAATGTCCCCGTCCCTCACGAGCAGTTGATACGCTATGCGTGGCCCGGCAAAGACATCGTCACTTCCAGCAGTGTCAGTCCGTTAATCTGGCGATTGAGGTCCAAGCTGAAGACGCATGTGCCGCTGGTTCATATCAACACGGTGAACTGCTATGGCTATCAGCTAAGCGTCTTGCCGGGCTGAGGCGCCACTCACTGACTAAGGACTCGATGAAGCGTAAGCGCCAACTCGTCCGAACGTAGTGGTTTTCGTAGCAACGCCGCGACACCGGCGTTGGCCGCTTCGCTCTCGAGAAGCGGATTGCCGTAACCGCTGCAGAGAATAACCGGCAGCGTGTTCCGAATCGCGCGAATGCGGGCCGCCAGTTCAAGACCTGTCAGGTCAGGCATGGTCTGGTCCGTAACGATCACATCGAAGCGGTCCGGATCGTCTTCGAACGCCCGCAATGCAGCGGTGCTGGATCGGAAGCCCACGGGTTCATAACCCAGTTCGGCCAACACCTCCTCGGCAAGCGTCACCAGCGCATCTTCGTCGTCGACGATAAGCACCACCTGCCCCTCACCGCGAGGCAGCGTTTCGGCAATATCCTCGACGGCGGGCGGCGGCGCTGCAGTGACGGGAAGGTAAATATCGAATCGCGTGCCCTCCCCGACCACGCTGTGAACGTCAATGCCGCCGCCATACTCGCGCACAATTCCGTCGACAAGCGAAAGTCCGAGTCCGGTCCCCTCACCGGTCTTGCGTGTCGTAAAGAACGGATTGAACATGCGTCCGCGTACTTCATGCGGGATTCCGGTGCCGCTATCGCTAACGCTCAGCCTGACGAAATCACCAGGCCCTACGATTCCATCCGATAACGCTTTGGCAGATATCAGATGCTGATCTTCGAGTGTTACTGCTAGTGTGCCGCCCGCCGGCATCGCCAGGACCGCGTTGCTGCAAAGATTCATGACGACCTGGTGCAGGTGCGTGGCGTCGCCAGCAACGTAGGTATCCTTTTCCGTGAGCCTGATATCGAGCTCGATGTTGTCGGGCAAGCGAGCCTTTAGCAACTCGATGGTCTCAGCGACTGCAAGCAAAACATCGACGGGAACGCGCGCGGCCATACCGCTTCGACTGAAGGTCAAGATACGCTCGACGAGCGCCCGCGCCCGGTTACCGGCATTCAGAACCTGCTGGACGTATCGACGCTCGTCGCTCCCGGCAGGCAACGAGTGGAAAGCCCGTTCCCCATAGCCGAGAATCGCACCGAGAATATTATTGAAGTCGTGAGCAATGCCTCCTGCGAATGTGCCCAACGCCTCGAGCTTCTGCGATTGCCTCAGTTGTTCCTCGAGCTGGTCGCGTTCGTGTTCGGCCTCGCGGTGCGCGGTAATGTCTTCTACCGTCGCAATCAGCATGTCGTCGGTCTGCGGAAGATGATGTTGCGAATGCGGGCGATGAGCCGCAACGCTCGCCATGCCGACGTCAGCCCAAACCACGCGCCCATCCAGATGTGTGAAGCGGGTTTGAAAGCGGACCGTATCGTGCACGCCGGATAGCAGTCTGGCGACGTACTCGCGCGCCGAAGCGACGTCCTCGCGATAAGTGATGTCGAACGCACCCACCTGCTCGAGCTGAGCCGCGGAGTAACCCACCATCCGCTGGAACGCTGGATTGGTCGCAACATAGCGGCCATCTGCGGTCAATACGACAACGCCCAGCGGCGCATTTTCGAATACCGCTCGCCAGCGGCGCTCGCTCGAACGAAGCCGATTGTTCACGTCCTCCAGACGGCGCATCTGGCGGATCAGCGCATAAGCAAGGAATGCGACGAAGGCAGAGATCGAGCCCGTGCGCACCACCGCATTGATCGAACTTGTGCGCCAGTCGGCCAAAGCGACCGACTTGTCACGTGAAACGACAACTAGCAGAGGGAACCCGGGAACCTGACGCGTCGCGGCAAGCGCGTCGGCGGGCAGCTTTCCTTGAGGTTCGGCGGCAAACTCGACGATTGGCGTGCCGCCATCGCGCAGCAGCCTGATAGCGGCCCCGTCGCCCAGGTCGATGCGTTTATAGAAGTCTCTAAAGTACTCCTCTTCGACGAGCGCACGCGCCACACCCGCGAACCGGCCCTCCCCGTCCTGCAGACGAATCGCTACGGCGAACGTCGGCGTTCCATCAATGAGACTTTGCAATGGCTCGCTCACCACGACCGCCTCTCCGGACGATTTCCTCAAATCTTGGAAGTACTGACGATTGGCGATATTCGGACTCGAGTTCGCGGGTGGCACCGTAGTGGCAATACGGTTGCCGTTCTCGTCGGCGATCGTCACCTCGCGAATCTGTGGCAAGCCGTCGATCTGGCGCCTAAGGAAAGCGGCTTTCTCCGCAGGCGTTTCCACCTGGTTGCGCGGGTCCCGCTCCCATACCGATGTGCGCCTCAGGATCAGCTCCACCTCCTGTAGCGAGCGGGCCGTCTGTTCAGCAAGCGCGCTCGCGAGGCTGGAGACTTCACGGTCATTGTCTGCGAGGGTCAAGCGGCGCGCCCGCCAGCTATCCCAGCCGGACGCCACACATACCAGCAATACGATCAGGCCTGCACCTATCGCGATGACCCAGTGCAGGTAGGGTCCGCTGATGACACGTCTTGTTGGCTCCGCCTCGGCCATGGTTCTCGCGATAGGGTGGACACTCACCGGACCTCAGCATCATGGAACAGCCCGCCAACCGCGGAAACCAGCTGCTCGCAGCTAAACGGCTTGGCCAGCACGCGGTCTACGCCGAGCTGTCGCGCCATCTCCGCGCCCGTCCCGGGTCCAGGCTGAAAATATCCGGAGACCGCTATGATATACGCGGTTGGAAAGCGGGCTTGCAATTGCTGCAACGCTTGCGCCGCGCCGACCTTTAGCGAGTTCAGGTCGGCGATGACGACTGCAAACGAGTGGCGTTCCTCGGTTCGCAGCGTGTGTAGCGCCTCGGAATCGCAGACAGCGTATCCGGCATCCGTCAGCCACAGCGAGACCAGTTCATGCATGAACGGATCCTCGTCCAGAACCAGAATGTCCTTTCCACGCGCCATGACGGATGCCCCATCATTGGTTGACCGGGGTCGCTTGAGTTACGGTAGTCCGGGCTATTTAAAGCGCGTGAAATTGCCGCGCTGTTTCTCTTTTGTGCCGTTCTATTACATTTGAAATGAAGCTTTGCGTTGCGCAGGCTACAGCGCAACGGAACTCAATTTTTCCACTGGTACGGCGAAGACGTAGCCGGCGCCCCGCTCGGTTTTGATAAATTGCGGCGTGGACGCGTCTTCCTCGATCTTGCGACGCAGGCGCAGAATCTGCACATCGATTGAACGGTCGAAAACATCGTCGTACAGACGACTTGCTTCGAGCAACTGATCGCGTGACAAAACCCGCCCCGGCGCCGACAGAAACGCACTCAGCAGAGAGAACTCGCCATTCGTGAGTTCAATGCGTTCACCGGCTGGCGTCGTCAATTTTCTGGTGCCGATATTCAGTTCCCAACCGGCGAACCGATAGGCGCGAACGTCGAGTTGACGACCGATCAGGGTCTGAGATGCGGCCGTGCGGCGCAGGACCGTGCGGATTCGGGCGAGCAGTTCGCGCGGGCTGAATGGCTTGGTGACGTAGTCGTCGGCGCCTAGTTCGAGCGCCATGACGCGGTCCGCTTCGTCGAGCCTGCCGGACACGATGATGATGGGAAGCGAGGACTGGTCGCGCACTCGCCGGGCGATCTGCATGCCGTCTTCCCCCGGCATGCGCAAGTCGAGCACGATCAGATCGATCGCAAACTCTTTAAGAGCCGCAGCCATTTCCTTGCCATTCGCTGCTGCCGCAACCCGCATGTCGTTCTCGCGGAGATAGTCCGCAATCAGCGTTCTGATTGCGGGATCATCATCCACCACGAGAACGTGAGGAAGATTTTCATTGCTCATGCCTGGCGCTCCTATAACCGCCTGGATTATAGCGTGCAGGCCTTTCAGCAAGCTCTAGGTGAAACGCTCCATGGTCTCGTTAGCGAGGTCGAGAAAAGCCTGCACAACAGGATTGATGTGCTGCAATTGCGGACGCAAGGTAAAACCCCTGAACATCACATCCGGCGAAAACGGGCGGAACACGATCCGCTCCGGATTCGTGTCGAGCGTGGCAAGCGGGTTCACCACACCAATCCCGAGTCCGCGGGACACCATGGCGCAAATCGTCGCGCCGTACGGCGTTTCGATTGTCGGCACCTGGTTGACTTCTGCCTGACGCAGGGCACGATCGACCGCCGAGCGCGTATCGTCCGCATACGAGGACAGGACAAGACGCTCGCCCCTGAGGTCGCGCGCGTGAATACGCTTTTTGCTCGCAAGAGGGTGCCCGGCCGGCAACGCGCACACGCCGGCGAGGCGATACAACTCAGCGCTCGTCACACCGAATGCATCGGGCGTGGTGGTGGCAAAGCCGATGTCGCAATAGGCAGACGACGCCCAGCGCTGGATGGTCCCTTCACTACGCATTTCCAGTGCAACGGCGATGCGCGGATACGCCGCCAGAAAGCGCTCGATCACCATCGGCACGAACGACAGCGCGAGTACCGGCGCCGCCACGAGCCGCAGGCGCCCCGTGCCGAACTGCCGGATTTCGCGCGCGGAATTCACGAGCTTCTCCAGCCCCACGAAGCTTCGATCGACCTCACGGTAAAACGCGCTTCCCGCATCGGTTGCCTGGATGCGCCCCCCGTTACGCGTGAACAGGGCGAGCCCCGTCGATTGTTCGAGCTCCGCAATCAGGCGGCTGATGCTCGGCTGCGACGTGCCCAGTTCTGCGGCCGCCGCCGTCATCGAACCACGCAGCATCACCAGCCGGAAGGCCTCGATTTGTCGCTGATTCATTGGATAGATCCCTCCGTTGAGCCTCGATCCGGCTCAGCATGCCATATCAAAATTGAATAGCAGACGTTTTTGGCCGTATTTGACTGGATGATCAACGCAAACCTAGACTGGTTCCTACGCTTGTCACTTCAAAGAGGCCATGCGACCCGACACCCTGCTCTTCCACGATGACTTCCGGCTTGCGCCCTACTGGTGGGACGCAGCGCCGCCCGAGACGGCACGCGAGCCGCTGCCGGATAGCGTCGACCTGGTGATCGTCGGCAGCGGCTACTGCGGCCTGTCTGCCGCCGCGCAAGCTGCGCGCGACGGCGCGAGCGTCGCGGTGCTCGATTCGGCCGAGATCGGCGCGGGAGGCAGCACCCGCAGCGGCGGGATGGTGTCGAGCGGACAGAAGCTCGCTTTGACCAATGCGATACGCGGGGTCTCCGCGGAGCGCCTCGTGCGTCTGATGCGTGAATCGGCGGCGAGCTTCGAGTATCTGCAACGTCTGATTGCCGACGAAGCGCTCGACGCCGATTTGCAGATTACCGGCCGCTTCTTCGGCGCCTTCACAGAGCGGCATTTCGAACACCTGCGCAAACAAGGCGATCTGTTGCGCGAGAAAACCGGCGTCACGGTGCACCTCGTGTCGCGCGACGAGCAACGCTCGATCATTGGCTCTGACTACTACTACGGCGGCATTCTCGTCGACGAATATGGCGGCCTCCATACGGCCAAATACCATCGTGCCCTGCGCGGACTGGCCCGGCGCCGTGGCGCCAGCCTGCATTCGCACGCTGCAGTAGAACGAATCGAACGCAGTGGCGCGCATTTTCTCGTGCATACAGTACGTGGAAAAATCGAAGCAAGGCAGGTACTGGTGGCCACCAACGGCTATACGGGACGCTTGCTACCGTTCGTCTCGCGGCGCGTCTTGCCCGTCGCCAGTTATCAGATCGCGACTGACGCTCTGCCGGCGGGCCTGATGGACGCGCTCAACCCGGGACGCCGAATGATTAGTGATTCGAAACGAAATCTGTTCTATACACGCCCCTCGCCGGACGGCACCCGGATGATCTTCGGCTCGCGGCCGGCGATCCGCGAAGTGGACGAGCGCGCAGCCGCGAGGCTCCTCTACGTCAAGCTGATCCAGCTCTGGCCGGCGCTGCGCGACGTGCGCATTACGCATGCATGGAAAGGCTACGTTGCGATGACCGGCGACAAGCTTGCGCATATCGGCGTGCACGACGGCATTCATTACGCACTCGGCTGCAACGGCAACGGCGTCGCGTTGATGAGCTATCTGGGGCAGCGCACCGCGCGGCACATCCTTGGCTTCGACGCCGCCCCAGGCGCGTTCGGCGAAGGCGAGTTTCCGCTTAGCGTGGCGGGCATGGCGAGCCGATGGGCGGTGCCGGTCGGCACCGCGCTCTACAAGCTCGACGATCTCTGGAACGGTCGCGCACGCGCCACCCTCTCCTGAAACAGACCTGGACATTGCGTTGACTTCTTTGTAATACCCTTCAATCGGTGGTCCTTTCGACGGAGCAAACATCATGCGCTTTCGCCACTTTCTGTGTCTCATTGCGATAGCCGTTCCTCTTTCATTCGCGGCGCTCACCCAGGCGCATGCCGAGGATGTGGGCACTCTGACACCCGGCAAGCTCGTTGCCGGCGTGGATGCAAACAACAAGCCCTACTCGTATATCGACGACGGCAAGATGACCGGCTTCGACGTCGAATTGCTGCGCGCCATTGCGGCAAAACTCGGCCTCACCGCGGACTTTCGTGCGCAAGACTTTAGCGGCCTGTTGCCAAGCGTAGCGAACCAGCAGATCGATCTTGCTGCCGGCTCGATTTCGATCACTAAAGACCGCCTGAAGATGGTCGATTTCTCCGAGGGCTACCTGACGGGTCTGCTAAGCGTCGCGACCTTGCCTGGCAGTCCGATCACGAGCGACCCAGCCTCGGTAAAGGACAAACGAATCGGCGTCGTGCAGGGCACCATCGAAGATACGTATTCGGATAGCTACCTGCCCGGTGCGCAAATCGTGCGCTTTCCGAATCTGAATGCAGGCTTCCTGTCGCTACGCTCCAAGTATATTGACGGCTACTTCGTCGACAAGACGCTCGTCGAAGGTCTGCAAGGCAAGTATCCGCAGATGAACATCGCCGACAAGCTCGATATCTCGGCGGTCAATCTGCCCGCCGGCTTTCCGGTGCGCAAGGGTAACGCCAAGCTCGAAGCGGCCTTGAACAAGACCATTGACGAACTCGTTGCCGACGGCACCTGGCTCAAGCTATACCTGCAGTTCCATCCGGGCTATCCGAAGCCGGCCAATCTGCCGCCGTATGCAATGAAGACCGGCAGTTAGCCGGGCCGTAGCCGCGACGCAACCGGGCGGCGTCTAACGCGCCGCCGACGCTCAAAACAGGAGCGCGCCATGAATGCCTTTTTGCAGAACTTTCTCGACTGGCCGTTGTTGATCGGGTCGTTGCCTTCATTGCTCTGCACCGGCCTCGTCAATACGCTCGTGCTGTCGCTGTTTTCGACGGTACTGGGCATTATGGCGGGCATGGTGCTCGCGCTGATGGCGGTCTCGCACACGCGCTGGCTGATGTTGCCGGCGCAGATCTTCATCGACGTGTTTCGGGGCCTGCCGGCCGCGCTGGTCATCCTGCTCGTAGGTCAGGGGCTGGCTCCGGTCGGGCTTGCGATCTTCGGTCCAAACCCTTATCCGCTCGCCATCGTTGCGCTCGGCCTGATTTCGTCGGCCTACATAGCAGAGATTTTCCGCTCGGGCATTCAAAGCGTGGGACGTGGGCAATTGTCCGCCTGCCAGGCACTTGGCATGACCTATTGGAGCAGCATGCGACATGTGATCGTGCCGCAAGGCATTCGCCGTATCTTGCCGGCGCTTGCCAACCAGTTCATTTCTATCGTCAAGGACTCGAGTCTCGTCTATTTTCTCGGCCTGCTGACCTCGCAGCGCGATCTGTTCACCATTGGGCAGAACACCTCGGTCAACACGGCGAATCTTTCGCCGCTAGTCGCGGCCGGTGTCGTGTATCTGTTGATCACGGTACCGCTCACGCATGCAATCAATCATATCGACCGTTGGACCAATCGCCATGCCAATCCACGGCAAGGCGGTAAAGCACGGGGCACCATGCTCATGACGCGCAGGCAGCGTAGATCTGTCCAGGCATCGGCAAGCGAGGCCGCCGTCGCCGAAACACGTCACTAAACAAAATCTCTATCTGGGCAGCAACCTATATGGGACCACAAGTCGAGACTGTCGCTAGCGATACCACGCCGCCGGCTGAAGTCGATGTCGTCGTGATCGGCGGCGGGATTATCGGTGTGAGCACCGCGCTCTACCTGAGCGAAAAGGGCTTACGGGTAGCGCTCTGCGAGAAGGGACATATCGCGGGAGAACAGTCGAGCCGCAACTGGGGCTGGGTGCGTGTCACTCATCGCGACATGCGTGAATTCGAACTGAGCATTGAAAGCCTGAAACTATGGCGCGGCCTGGACCGTGCCCTTGGAATCGAGACCGGCTTCAACCAATGCGGCATTCTCTATATGACCGAGGATGAAAAGGTCATGGAGGGTCATCGCACGTGGCTCGCGAATGCACGCGCGCTCGCAGGGGATGCGTTCGATACGCTCGAGGTCGATTCGAAGGCAGTCGCCTCGTTACTTCCTGGCGCGGCGAAATCGTTTAGAGGCGGCTTATACACACCGGGCGATGCCCGCGCCGAACCACAACGCGCTGCACCGGCGATCGCCAATGCTTTGCGTAAGCGCGGCGTGAAGATTCTGACGCCCTGCGCAGCACGCGGTATCGAAACGAGTGGTGGGCGGGTCAGCGCGGTGGTAACCGAGCACGGCACGATCCGCTGCCAGAGTGTCGTCGTGGCTGGCGGTGCGTGGTCGCGGCTCTTCTGCGGCAATCTGGATGTCGATGTGCCTCAATTGCTGGTGCGTGCCTCAGTACTACGAACCGATCCGCTGGAAGGTGGCCCGACCACCAGCGCAAGCAACAAGCAGTTCGCGTTCCGCAAGCGGGCGGACGGTGGATATACCGTGGCCTATGGATTCCGTACCTACACCGACCTCACGCCCGATTGCTTTCGCCTGTTCTTCAAGTACCTCGAAGCATTGAAAAGCCAGCTGGGCGCATTGCGGATCGGGATCGGCGCGCGCTTCTTCGACGAGCTGCGACGCCCCCGGCATTGGGCGCTCGATCAGACTTCGGTGTTCGAACATGTCCGCACGCTCGATCCGGAACCCATCGTCCGCTACGTCGATGCGGGACTGCACGAGTTCATCAAGGTGTTCCCGCAGTTTAGTCACGCACGTATCGCGCAGCGTTGGGCGGGTTATATGGACGTCACGCCCGACGCCATTCCGGTGATCTCGGGGGTCGACAAGGTACCCGGGCTGTTTATCGGCACCGGCTTTTCGGGTCACGGCTTCGGCATCGGTCCGGCTGCGGGAAAGCTGATGGCCGACCTCGTGGCAAACGATGCGCCATTGGTCAATCCCCACGCGTTTCGTTTGAACCGCTTTAGCGACGGCACGAAAATCGTCATCGATGCAGGTTTCTAGGGAGGATCATATGCAGAAGGTAGCGATGATTTCCGGCGCGAGCCGCGGTATCGGCCGGGAAATAGCGGACGAACTGGACCGGCGCGGTTATCTGTTGTCGCTGGGCGTGCGCAACCCCGCGGGGTTCAACGACAGCTACGCCGACAGCCTCGTCTTCGAGTACGAAGCGCGTGATCCGGAAGCGGGACGTCGTTGGGTCGATGCCACTATCGAACGGTTCGGCGGCATTAACGTGCTAATCAGCAACGCTGGAATCTGCAAGCCCATCAGTCTCGAAGACGGCACGGACGAGCTGCTCGAAGAGACCCTTGATATCAACGTCAAGGCACCGTTTCGGCTGATTCAGGCAGCGTTGCCGCATTTGCGCCGCGCAGGCAATGCGCGCGTCATACAGATTGCGTCGCTGTCGGGCAAACGCGTGAAGAACCTCAATGCGGGCTACCAGATGTCAAAGCACGCGATCATCGCGCTCAATCACGCCGTACGGCGCGCCGGTTGGGACGACGGAATCCGCGCTACCGCGATTTGCCCAGGGTTCGTCAACACGGAAATGGCAGCCGGTATTGCAGATCTGCCGCCCGAGGCAATGACACAGCCGGACGATATCGCGCGTCTCGTTGCCAACACAATAGAAATGCCAAACTCGGCGAGCGTCGCCGAGATTCTGGTCAATTGCCGTCATGAGGATTTGTTTTAGCGCAGCGCAACATTTCGAGCCGAAAGATGGTCGATGCTAAAACGTGACAATGCTGTGACGCAACAGACAGGCCGCATTAGGCCCTTTAATCGTGCCTCTTATGCAGTTCCTAAATTGGCGCTTTTGCAGCGTCCAATTAAGTCAGTTTAATCGCGTGCAACGAGATTGTTGACGCGTCCCTCGCCTGTCACAAGGCAACTCGACAGGAAATTCTGCCCTTGTCCGCTGGAAGCCGCGTCGGAGAAACCCTTATCCATTGCGCCCAGTCTGACCAGCTCAGCGCCTTTCGCGCAGGAGATCGAGCCCTCTTCACCAGCCTGCGCATGGGTTAATGCCCGGCCTGCGGTCAAATACGCAAGGAGCATCAGTACTGCAATATTAAATACGCGTCTCATGGTTTGCCTCCTCTGACGAGAAGACTAGCGCGAACCATGCTCACACGATGTTAGGGGTTTCCCGATCAGCGTGAAGCCGATAATCAGTCAATAAGGACCCCGCACTTTACTGCTTACGGGTTTTCCCTTTGTCAAAATGACACACGCCATGCTGCGGTGCGTTATCGTGCGGCGCAGCAATTCAAAGATGCGTGGAGGTCCCTTAAGAGCGTGGGTGGTTTACTATCCGAGCTTGAACCCGACTCAGATCGATCGGGACACGTGGAGAAAGCGATGCTTCCAGCAGCGCAAACGTATGAGACATTGGCCGCCACATTCGCATGGCAGATACCGGATCGCTACAACATTGGCGTGGACGTGTGCGACAAATGGGCCGACGGCTCGGGGCGCCTCGCGCTGATCTACGAGGATCGCGACGGCAGCGCTATGCACTATAGCTTCGACGATCTCAAGGCTCGCTCCAATCAGTTTGCCAATGCCTTGCGCCGCTGCGGAGTCGAGCGGGGCGACCGCGTGGCGATCTTCCTGCCGCAATCGCCCGAAACTGCGCTTGCGCATGTGGCGGCATATAAGGCCGGCTGCATCGCCGTACCGCTCTTCGCGCTGTTCGGCGTCGACGCTATTCAATACCGGCTCGCGGATAGCGCCGCAACCGCTCTCATCACCGATGCAGCAGGTCTGCAAAAGCTCGCTGAAATACGCCACACGCTGCCGGAGCTGAAAGCAGTGTATTGCATCGACGCCAATCAAGCCGCCGCGGCCAGCGACGTGCACGCGTTCTGGGAAGCCCTCAACGTAGAGTCCGACGCGTTCGAACCAGTGGACACCTCGTCCGAAGATCCCGCGGTCATCATCTACACCTCCGGCACCACGGGCAAGCCGAAAGGCGCGCTGCATGCACAACGCGTATTGCTCGGGCATCTACCAGGCGTGGAACTGTCGCAGGCCTGCTTTCCGGCACAGGCGCAACTGATCTGGACGCCAGCCGACTGGGCGTGGATCGGCGGTCTCTTCGATGTGCTACTGCCCGCGTGGCATCACGGCGTGACCGTCCTTGCGCGCCGCTTCGAAAAGTTCGACGGCGAAGCCGCGTTCGACCTGATGGCGCGTCATGCAGTCACACACACCTTCCTGCCGCCGACCGCGCTGAAAATGATGCGCACAGTCGCGCATCCGGAGCGCTGGAAGCTCGCGTTGCATGCGGTGGCGAGCGGCGGCGAATCGCTTGGCGAAGAACTGATCGCGTGGGGGCGCGCCGCGCTCGGCGTGACCATCAATGAGTTCTATGGGCAAACGGAGTGCAACGTCGTGGTGTCGTCGTGCGCGACGCTGTACCCGCCGCAGATTGGCGCGATCGGCAAAGCGGTGCCGGGCCACGAGGTTGCGATTGTGGACGATGATGGCCAGCCCGTGCCGAACGGCATGATCGGCAACATCGCAATTGCCGGCCCCGATCCGGTAATGTTCCTCGGTTACTGGCGCAACGAGGCCGCCACGCGCGACAAATTCCGCGGACGCTATCTGCTAACCGGTGATCTCGGCCAGCGTGACAACGAGGGCTTCATCCGCTTCGTCGGACGTAACGACGACGTCATCACTAGCGCTGGTTACCGCATCGGGCCGGCGTCGATTGAAGACTGCCTGCTGCAACATCCAGCAGTCTGCATGGCCGCGGTGGTCGGTGCGCCAGATGCGCAACGCACGGAGATCGTGCTGGCATTCGTGGTGCTGAATGCGGGCTTTGTGCCGGGCGACGATCTGGTGCGCGACATACAGCAGCACGTCAAGACGCGCCTTGCCGCGCATGAGTATCCACGCGAGATACGCTTTGTGGAAGGTTTGCCGATGACCGCGACCGGCAAGGTAATTCGCAAGGAGTTGCGTGCGAGTCTCACGGTGCCCGGCGGAAAAGCCCCGTAAAATACGCGGTCTCGACGCCTCGGCGTAACCCACGGGATAATCGAATTGCAAAGCCTACGTGCAGACGAAGCACTCGCCTACCCGGGCTCTCTGCTTGATACCAAAGGCCGCATCGTCGCGCCGTACGATCTCGAGCAGCGCGACGCCGAGATCGGCGAGCACGTTGCGCTTGCGAGCCAGGCCGGCATCCTCAACGCAGCCGCCCAGCCATTCGAAGTCGATTACTCGCAAATCGCTGTTGCTCATGTGATCAACGGCATGGGCGTGACGCTCGGCGATTCGATTATCGGCTTGACCGCGCTGGCAGCGATCCGGCAGCTCTACCCGCACGTGCGCTTCGTCGTGTACCGGCCGGAACTGGCACCAACTTACGTCGAACAACTCTATGCGCTTGCCGAAGGCCGCGTTGCGAGCACTCGCAGCTTGCCTTGGCCGCTTGCGGATATCCCACGCGAAGAAGTGCGTATCGACCTCGGCAACCAGCTCTTCTGGCCTCGCTTCATGTCGTTGCCGATGATCGATTTTTTCCTCGATGCGCTCGGTGTGCCGCCCTCGCGCGTGCCGTCAGCGAACAAGGCCAACCGCTGGCTCCAGACACTGGAACTGCCTTCATTGCCCGAGGCGTGGCGCAACCGTCCATATGTGCTGTTCTGTCCAACGGCCAGCACGCCGATCCGCAGCATTGCGACACCGGTGCGTAGCGTTCTCGTGAGCCGCTTGTTCGAGCAGTTCGGCTTTCCCGTGCTTGGCTTTGGACCTGTCGATCATCCGCAGTATGTGGATGTGACAGCAGCATCTCCAGCCACTGCAGACTTTCTTACGTGGGTCAGACACGCGCGTTACGTGCTGACTGCAGACACCGCGGCCGCGCACATTGCAGCCGGATTCGACGTGCCCACGACGGCGTTCTTCACGACGGTCGCACCTGAACTGCGGGTGCGCGACTATCCGTTTTGCCGCCCTGTCACGCTGGAGTTGCCCGGGCTGAGCAACGTGCAGGCAAGCGATCGCGAGCAGGACATGGCGCGACTGAACGCGGCGTATCAGGAGGCGATGAACAGCGAGTTGCCCTTCGCACCGCTGCGCGCAGCGTAGGAGTGACGACGGACCTGCGACCACCATCCGGGACAATATAAACCGACGCAGCCACGGCCCAGGCACGCCCAATGCTGGGTAGTTCTCGTACCACAACCATCTACCGGAGGAGAACTATCATGCCCTACTTACTCGGCTGGCTACTTGGCGTACCGGTAATCGTCCTCGTCATCCTTTATCTGATCTTTCACTGACATCACCGTCTCAGGCAGAGGTGCATGTGGCTACCCGCAAGGGTGCGGCTACCTCACCTCTGCGATAATAAAGTTAACCACCCGCAAGCAGCACCGGCCAGCCTGTTAAACAGGTCCAGGTCGTATCGCGCTGCATGACTGGTGCGCGCGTCTTGATTGTGATTTTCAGCCTCGTACAATGTGATCCGGCATGTGATGTCATGTCGGGCTGATGCAGCGTCCTACGCTGTGCGGCACTCGAAAGACGATTCCGTTCGAGGAGCACATTCATGGCAAACAGCGAGTATTTGTTGTCGCATCAGGAACTGGTTAAGGCCGTGATCATTCATCAGAACGTTCACGATGGATTCTGGCGCCTTAACATCAACTTCAACGTCGTTGCCACGCACGGCAAGCAGATGCCGGACCCCTGCCTGTCTGTGACCATTCAGGGCATCGGCATCATGAAGGCGGACCCCACCGACGAGATGGCAGTAGACGCGGCGCTCACCAATCCGGAGAAAATCGAACCTGTTCACGAAGCAATGCCGGAAGCTACCGCCGGCATGCAGTTTTGCCGCGACGTCTACCGCAAGGTTGCGGTCCATCTCGACGACGCGGCGAGACCGGTCAGCGCGGCGACAGCCGTCGACCTGCGTGCGCGGCTACAAAAATGAACGCGAACCCTCTTCGCAGCACCACACGCTAGTTTCGCCGCGCCGCCCGCATCATCACCACATAAAGCACGGCACCCACCGCTGCACCGATCAGCCACCCGAAGTTATTGGCGGGCAAGACGTGCAGCAGTTGTGTGCAGAGTTCCCAGCCCACCGAGATGATGCCGGAAATGACCAGCGCAGCAATGCCCACCTTGTTCCAGCCGCCGTCGTAATAGAAGCGTCCGGCCGGCGCCATGCTGTAAAGCTCGGCCGTTTCGATCTGCTGCTTCTTGATGAGGTAGAAGTCGGCCATCATCACACCATATAGCGGCGCCAGCACTGAGCCAAACACGCTGACGAAAATCGTAATCGCCTTGGGACTGTCAACAAAAATCCACGGACACACGAGAACCGCAAGAATCGAGGCCACGAGGCCACCCTTCTTGAAGTCGATATGCCTGGGAAAAAGATTCGCGATGTCGTAGGCAGGCGAGACAAAATTGGCAACGATGTTAATGCCCATTGTCGCCACGATAAACGTCAGGCTGCCGATCACCACGGCCATCTTATTCTGGATGTGAGCGACGATTGCAACCGGGTCCATGATCATCGAGCCGAACACGGTCGCGCTGCCGGAGGTCACGATCACTGTGATGATGGCGAATACGATGAAATTGACCGGCAGGCCGAGAAAATTACCTACCTTCATCTGACGCTCGCTCTTGGCAAAGCGCGAGAAGTCGCCGAAGTTGAGCAACAGCGCAGCGAAGTAACTCACCACCAGCAGTGTGGCATTACCCATGCTGGCGAACTGCTCGCTGCCGGACAGTACCTTGCCGCCGAGCGTGAGACTCAGGCTGCCCAGCCCCGCTTGCGAAAGGATCCACGCCATCAGCGCGAACATCACCACATATACTGCTGGGCCGCAGAAATCGATGAACTTGCGGATCGCCTCCATGCCGCGCTGGAAGATGATCAGCTGGAACACCCACATGAACAGGAAGCTGACCCAGCCAAGTCCGTCGAGGCGCAGGAAGCTGAAGTCGTGCAGCGCCGCAGCCGCTGGAAAGAACAGAATGACGAGCGTCGCCACCGCTTTCGACGCAAAGTAGGTTTGCACGCCGTACCAGACAATGCCCACCACACCGCGGATGACCGCCGCGAGGTTCGCACCCATGACGCCCATGCTGACGCGGGCCATGACCGGAAACGGAATGCCGTGCACATAACTGGGTTTGCCGACCAGGTTCATCAGCACATATACGACCAGAATGCCGATGGTGAGCGCAATCAATACCTGCCAACCGGATATGCCGAGAAGAAACAGGCTTGCTGCAAACGTGTAACCGCCGACGCTGTGGACATCCGACATCCACATGGCAAAGATGCAATAGCCGGTCCACGTGCGTTTGTTGAGCGGAACCGGAGCGAGGTCGTGGTTGTACAGACGAGCGTCGGTCTGTGCCGCCTGCCCGCCGGTGCCATGCGGGGCGCTACCATCGATAAGCGGTGAGGTCGACATGTCTTCCCCTGTTGCTGTACCTGACGATTGAATCCCGGCGCAATGCGCTGCCATGCTGTGCCGGGTTGTGGACGGGCTGCGTTCCGACGACCTGCCGCTTGCCATTGCAACAATATAGATTGTTCTACGAAAAAAATGACCGTGCCGAAATAATCAGCCATGTTTTACGGGGGGAAAGTGCAAAGTGTGGGATGCACGCCTGTTCGGATGCTTAGGCGTGCTGGTGGAGATTGGCGAGCCCGCTACTGCAGGTGCTGTCCACCATTGATGGCGATGTTGGCGCCGGTGACGAAGGCCGCCTCCCGCGAGCATAGATAGAGTACGAGCGCCGCCACCTCCTCGGGCTGCCCAAGCCGTCCCACCGGGATCTGCGGAATGATCCTGGTGTCGAGCACTTCTTGCGGCACCGCCATGACCATTCTGGTGGCGATAAATCCAGGCGACACGGTATTGACCGTGACACCCTTTTTCGCCACTTCGAGTGCCAGAGATTTGGTAAAGCCATGCATGCCTGCTTTTGCGGCGGCATAGTTCGTCTGACCGAAACCACCCTTGGAGCCGATAATGGACGAGATATTGACGATGCGCCCCCAACCTCGCTCCACCATGCCGTCGCAAACCGGTTTCGTCATGTTGAAAAGCGAATCGAGGTTGGTGCGCAGAACTGCGTCCCAGTTGACCTTGTCGAGCTTCTTGAAGCTGGCGTCGCGCGTGATGCCGGCGTTATTGACGAGAACATCGACATTGCCCACTTCCGCTTGAAGCTTTTGGGCACCTCGCTGACATGCATCGTAGTCCGCAACATCTACTTCGTAAGCCGGAAAGCGGCGCCCGGCCGCTTCCATCCGCGCTAGCCAGGCTTGCGCACCGGTGTTAGCGGGTGAGTACGTCACCACTGTCGTATAACCTGCGTCATGCAGCTTGACGGCGATGGCTTCACCGATACCACCCATTCCACCCGTCACCAATGCGATCTGGCTTGTCATTGCGGCTGCCTCGCGTGAGAGGATGCTGATCCGGTCACCGCGTGTTCAGCCTTCCCGGCCACTCACCCGGTTGTTGCGCCCGATGCGTTCGATGTGCGCGGCAGCACCGCTTCGAAGCCACCTTCGGCCATGTTGACAGCTTGCCGAACCGACTTGTTGACGCTGTCGTAAAACGCGCCGCTCGAATCGATCAGCTTTTTCAGCGCAGCGACAGCCGCTTCGGAACCCGCCGGCGCCTGCTTCGACATATCTTCGAAGAGCGCCTGCACCCGGCGATTGTGCGCTTCGTACTGCGCCGCTGCAATCGCTGCGAATCCCGTCTGGGTGCCCACTGCAATCTCATACACGCGATACTGCCAAGCCTGGATTCGTTCGCCAAACCCACCGCCGGGATTGGCCTGCTGCGCGAAAAACGCCTGCGGGTCAGCGGCGGACAGCAGTTTATGCGTGTCGGCAAGGGCCGATCTGGCCGCCTGCAGATTCAACACGGTCAGCTTCTGGAAGCTCTCGAAGGACAGGTTTGCCAGACCGTAAAACGTTTCGAGGCTGGCCTTTTGAGCCGCGGCAAACTGCTCCGGAAACAACTCATTCATCTTGAAGCTCCTTAAGGCGACTCGTATTTTTAAATAAGCATAACAAACTAAGTTACCGCTCTCTCAGGTTCTATACCAGCACGTCCGCTCAAATTACCGTTATCTGGAAGCCTCCTCGGGATCGTACAGACGGTGACGCGGCTTCCCGCGCTCCGGGTCGATATCAGTGAATGCGGCCAGCCGCTTTCAGGAACGAGTAACCCTCACGGGTCAAACGCGGCAATGCCTCGCCGGAGCCCGCGTGTTCGAGACTGACGAGTTGGCGCGCGAGCAAAACGTCGAGATCTGCCCGATCAACCTCCAGTTGCGCCGTAGCGTTCTTGACCAGCATCAGCGTTGCGAATTCATGAGGGCTCAGCATCTTCGTCTCCCAAGCTTTTAGGGGCTGCCTTGACGGGATTCTGACGGTCAGCCGTCGCGTCCCGAAACCTGACTCATTGAACGGATTACCGCAAATGCGACTCCTCGCCGGATCGACACGCGTCGCGTATCGAGGGAAGTCATCTTAATTCGGGCCAGCGCAAAATATCAATATGTGGGAAATGGCTTTTGAGATAAGCCGCGGCTGATGACCGGCGTGCGCGATCTCGGTGAAATATGCGCTTTGCCAGAACCGGCAAGCGTTTGAACGTAGTTGCGGCGGCAAGTCGAGCACTGCCGGACAAGTCGCCGCCAGGGTAAACAGGTAGCCCGTATGTATGAATACCGGACTGGATCGGCGCGCTTATCCCCGCCAGCGGCCAGCCGGGTTTTTCTGACCAGTACCGGGACGGACGCAATCGGCGCAATGCTTCGCCGCGTCGCGAACCATGAAGTGAACCAGCGTTTGCGACACATTCAGCGCGCGAGCCGTGTCCTGCAACGTCTCTTCGCGCAGGCGCACGAACTCGAAGGCAGCACGCGTGCGCTCAGGCAACTGGGCCAACGCAGCGAACGCGTGGCGCAGCGCATCGCGAGTCGCTAGCGCCGCTTCGGGACCCGGGTCAGACGAAGCGAAATCGAGGCCGTCCTCTGCGTCAGCCTGCCAGGTGCTTTCGAGCGTCTCGCGATCGCACGCATCCATCGCGGCATTGCGCACCATCCGCGTGACATATGCCAACGGTTGACGAATTGCATCCTGGTTGGGAAAAGCCACGAGCTTGACGAACACGTCGTGCACCACATCTTCGGCGCGGCTGCCGCAACCGACGAACGAGGCCGCGAGCGTCACCAGCGACGGGCGATGTCCGATCAGCACGTCCAGCAACGCACCGCCGCAGCCGCCCGCAGCGTCAGCGGTCTGGCCCGGTTCCCGGCGACGTTTGCCGGTCTGCGGTAGGGACGCGCGCGGCGTGCGGCCACGGTGCAAAACCTGTGCGGGTCCCGCTAGTCCATCCGCCATCGATCCAGCCTCCGTTAATCCATTGAGAGGCCGTAATCTAACTTAAATGCGAATAATTCTCAATATCATTTAAAAGTGCCATCACCCGCCAAAGGGACGAGGCGTTCCTGCGTCGACCATGCGACGCACGTGGCATAACCCGCAGGCGCAGCGAGCCACGTCGCCGCGAGATTCCGGGCCTCGTCAGGCACGTGATCGCGCAAACGTACCTGCGTACCCTCACGCGGCAGGACCGTCAGACGTTGCAACCCACGCACCACGCCGACGCCTGTTGTCTTGAGCAAGGCCTCCTTCGCGACCCAGGCGTCGTAGAAGTGCTCGAGACGTTGGTCCGCAGACGCCTCGTCGAGCCGGGCCACTTCGCTGCCCGCCAGCGTTAGCGAGGCAAGCGAGCGCCAGTCGAGATGCGCGCTGCGCTGCTCAATGTCCACGCCTACCCGGCGTCGCATGGATAGTGCTATCAGACCATGCGCGCCCGAGTGCGACACGTTGAAATCCAATGACGTGGTTTCAGCCAGCGACGGACGGCCCATGGCGTCGCGCACAAGCCGCAGCGCGTGCGGCGCGGTGGCGAGCGTACTCGCGAGTTGCTCTCGCAAAGCGGCGCGCACCGTCGCGAAGCGAAGCGCATCTTCGCTGCGGCGAAACACGCGCGCGTGCGTGCGCTCGTCGCCGGAAAGCACGCTGAACGCTTCGTCAGCGAGCGTCGCGGCGAAGTCGATATCGACTCGCCACACCTGAACATCGGACGGGCCGTCATGCAACAACGGACAGAGAGGGATGCGTTTCATCGCGGGGTGCGGATGCGTTGCCCGGCGGGCGTACGGAATGCGCCACTGTACCCGATACGGGACAGCAACTTTACAGATCGCCTGCTTCGGAAGCCAGCCATGACGGGCCTGTCACGGCCCCGCTCCCCCATCAGAGGGATATTCGATGCTGAGGACTCCGCTCAACATACCGAGACCATCCCACCGGTCCGGTGAGCGAGAAGAACACTGGCCGACTGCGCATCTGCAGTTCACAAAGGCGGTAGACCGGTTCACGAACAAAGCATCCTCTGGACAACATGTATGGGCAAAAAAGTGGCCGAAATCATCGTGGAAACGCTCGCCGCGGCTGGCGTAAAGCATTGCTACGGGATCGTGGGCGACACACTGAACCTTATCGCTCACCACATCAACGAGAGCGACATCGAGTGGGTCCATGTGCGCCATGAAGAGGCGGGCGCATTCGCCGCCGAAGGCGAAGCCATGTTGACCGGCAACCTGACGGCCGTTGCCGGAAGTTGCGGGCCTGGCAGTCTTCACTTCATCAATGGTCTGGTGGACGCCAACCGCAACCGTGCGCCGGTGATCCTGATTGCAACCCAGGTGGCCAGCGAGGAAATCGGCTTCAACTTTCCGCAAGAGGTCGACTTCAAGGCGATCTACGGATCGTGCAGTGTGTTCTGCGACATGATCATCACGCCGGAGCAGGCCCGGCGTAAAACGGTGATTGCGTGTCAAACCGCCATTGCAAAAGGTGGCGTGGCCGTGCTGATCGTTCCGGTTGACATCTCCCACGCCACTGCGAGCGACGCGGTGCCGTATTCGGTCCACACGAATGTGCCCATGGTCCGGCCGAATGACGCAGACCTCGACCGTGTCGCCGACATTCTCAACTCGGGCGAGAAAGTTGCCATCTACGGCGGCTCGGGATGCCGCGGCGCCCACGCTGAAATTCTCGCGGTGGCCGATCGGCTGAAGGCGCCGATTGCACACACGTCGCGCGGCAAGGACGTGCTTGAACACGACAACCCGTACAACGTCGGCATGACCGGCATTATCGGCAGCGAAGCGGGTTACCTGGCGGTGTCCGAATGCGAGACCTTGCTGTTGTTGGGCGCGGACTTCGCATGGCGGCAGTTCTACCCGGAGAAGGCCAAAATCGTTCAGATCGACATCGCACCCGCTCACCTCGGCCGCCGGCATCCGGTCACGCTAGGGCTGGTTGGCGATATCAAGTCCACCATGGAAGCGTTGTTGCCACGCCTGAAACCGCGCACGTCCACCGAGTTCCGCGACAGGCTCGTCGCACGGCATGCCGATGCGCTGGAGAGCCACCGGTCCAAGGCGGTCCCGTCGGACCGTGGGACGATCCCTCCCATCTATCTGACCGAGTTGATCAACCGGCATGCGGCGAGCGATGCGATCTTCTGCGCCGACGATGGCACACCCACCGTCTGGTTGTATCGGCACATCGAAACGAACGGAAAACGCCGCGTGTTTTCGAGTCTGCTACACGGCACGATGGCGGCTGCTCTGCCAATGTCGCTGGGGTTGCAAAAGTGCCAGCCCGGACGTCAGGTGATTTCGATGTCCGGCGACGGCGGTCTTGCCATGCTGTTCGGTGAACTCATGACGGCCGTGCAGGAGAAGCTGCCCATCAAGGTGGTCGTGTTCGACAACGGCAAGCTCGGGTTTATCGACATCGAACAGAAGTCCGAAGGCATGCTGCCGCTCTACACAGGGTTGCAAAACCCGGACTTCGGTAAGGTCGCCGAAGCGATCGGATTCTGGGGGCGCACGGTGACGAAGGCCGATGAGCTCGAAGATGCCGTCGTGACCTGGTTGAAGGAACCGGGCCCCGCACTTCTGAACGTCAAGGTGGATACGATGACGCTCGTGATGCCGCCGAAGATCGATTGGGGCTCCGCGTACGGGATGGTCCTGTACTCAGCGAAAGCGATGTTGCAAGGCCAATCCGCCGATGTCTTCGCCATGATCCGGGAAAATTTATAAGGTTTGCCAGGCGAATTCGATACGGAACGAACCATGAAAGACAGTGCAGACGATCAACGGTGGCAGCAAGTGCTGGCCTTGTTGGCACCCGTGTCGCCGCTTGCGGTCGTCAGGGCCGCCGAGGCCCGTTGGGCCTTGGCGGCGGCGGACCGGCGACGTCAGGATTCCGTACGAAACTCCACACGGATCGAGATCCTCGAGCGCATATCACCGACCTCCATCGTGGTGGCTCTCGCAGACGCGACATCAGGCAGATATGGCGACCAGACCTGGACTTTGCGCGTCGCCCGCCGCAAAGGCGTTTGTTCGCTGAGCGGCGAGACGTTCCTGGCGGGCGACCCCGTCTATCGCGCAAACGTGCGGCGGCGCAACATGGCGATTGCCCGCCAGGCGATATCCGCAGCCGCCATTGCTCGCCTCGAGGCTGGCATGTCCTCTCCGAACCCGAAAGGTTCGTGGTAACCCGAACCCGGTCCAACCCTGGGTAGAAAAGCGTCCCAAAGGGGGATAGATTGCTGACTAGAATAATCGTGTTCTAACGAACGACAGGAGACGTGCGGGAGATGTCAGGCCACGCACGCGCCGGACTGAATGGAGCCTGAAATGGTGCGCACAGATCTGGCAGTACTCGTAGGCGTCGCGATTCTCGCGTTAGTCAGCCTGCTTGCGTGTGGCTTTTACGTGCACCGGTGTAGCGATCGCTACCGCAATCGCAACCGGAAACGGCGCTCAGGGGCGCCCATCAAAGTTAGGCCTGCGATCCAGCGCATTGACGAATTGCGCGCGAAAGCGGAGGCCACCATGGGCACACAGCTCAGCCATCGTTGCAAAACCTCGCTGTATCGCGTGATATCCGGGCACGGGCGTGACGAAAGCATCGTGTTCCTGATGGCCGACAGCCGCATCGCCGCGCAAAAGGAAGCCATTGCCGCGCTGGCCGCAATCCATTGCATTGCTCCCCACGATGTCTCTCTCCACGGCCTTGCCTCATTTCGTGACCTGATAGATGGCGGTGTCAGCGAGGATGAGGACCTGCGCATATTCGAGGTTGCCTGGGAGGGTGCAAGCGTCACCGTATGGGCCGAACATCCACTGTTCCTGACCGACGATCCCAGCCTGCTTGGCAAGTGGGCCGAGCTGTATGGAGATCTTGCGCGAGAGCTGGCTACAACTGCGATCGAACGGGCGCGCAACTAACGATACGGCACACGGTGTACGCACCGCCGGCAGGATCGGTGGGCCGGCGTTGATCCACCACAGCTCCAGACAATCGGGGCGCAGCCTGCAGGCTGCGCCCCGATCTTCATACGCCATCTGAAAGTCGATCCATAAGGCATCTTCAGGATTGCCTGGTTTTCAGAATTATCAGGCTTCGTTCCTGCGCCTGATCGCCCATGGCGTTGCTATATCCCCGCCTGCTCAACCTGGAAGAATCTACGCACACCCTATCTCGCGCGCAGTCAGGTATTTATTACCCATCACCAGGGTTTGACCCAGAAATTTTTGCTTGCTTAGAAAATACAGCCGGGAGTACATTTTTTCCTGCAGTACGGCTGTATCCGTTGGAACCTGAGAGCCTATAAAAAGCCGCGACATAAAATAACGATGCGCGGCTACATAGTAAAAACGGTCCGCACCCGGAATCCGGGCGCGGACCGTTTCTATCTCCGCCGTCATCTCCTACGTTCGTGAATGGGACTGTCAACACGCGAACGCGTCAGTAGCCTACTCGGCCACACATTGCCGGGCCTCGAGCGTGCTCAAAAACTCTTCGAAGCCCTCGATCGGAAGCGGCCGGCAGAAGTAGTACCCCTGATACGCGTGACATCCTGCTCCGGCGAGGAAGTCACGCTGCGCCTCGGTCTCCACGCCTTCGGCAATCACCCCGAGGCCGAGGCTCTGTGCAAGCGCGATGATGGCGCGGGCAATCACGGCGTCGTTCGGATCGACCAGCACATCGCGCACGAATGAGCGGTCGATCTTCAACTGATCCAATGGCAGACGCTTCAAATAGGACAACGATGAATAGCCAATGCCAAAGTCGTCGAGCGAGAACTCCACGCCTTTCGCCTTGAGCGCCGCCATCTTCTGGATAATGTCCTGCGCGTTGTCGACCAGCACGCTCTCGGTCAACTCAAGCTTCAACCTGTCTGGCCTCGCGCGGGTGCGGGCAATGATGGTCAAAACCTTGTCCACGAAATCAGGTTCGCGGAACTGCTGGACACTGACGTTCACTGCAATCGTGAGATGTTCCATGTCCGCACGCGTGGCCCATTGCGCCAGTTGCATGCAGGCCGCCTCCATGACCCAGCTTCCGAGGGCAAGGATCAGACCGGTTTCCTCCGCCAACGGAATGAACTCGGCAGGCGGGACGATACCGCGCGTGGGATGCTGCCAGCGCACCAGCGCTTCCGCACCCGTTACGCGCGTGCCGTCGACCTGCGCCTGGTAGTGCAGCAGGAACTGATTGGCCTCGATCGCATTGCGCAACCCGGCTTCCAGCGCGGCCCGCTCCAACACAACGGTCTGCATGTCCGGATCGAAGAAACACACCGCATTGCGACCCTTTTCCTTGGACTTGTACATTGCGAGGTCTGCCTGCTTCAGCAGTTCGTCGATGCACGTCTGATGTCCCTTGAACACGGTGGCGCCGATGCTCGCAGTGCTGCGGTACTCAATGTCACCAAGTTGATATGGACTACCGAGGACAGCGAGAATTTTTTCGCCCAGCGTTTCAGTCTGCGTGGCAGCCTCCTCGCGATTCTCGTGCAGGCTCCCCACCACCACCACGAACTCGTCGCCCCCTACGCGGGCCACTGTGTCGTTCTCGAGTACGCTCGCGGCCAGGCGTTGCGCGACTTGCTGCAGCAGCAAGTCGCCTTTGTCGTGGCCCAGGGTGTCGTTTAGCGTCTTGAAGTGATCCAGATCGATGAAGAGCAACGCGCCGCACGTGTCACTCCGCGCGCTCGCGGTAATCGCCTGCTTCAGACGGTCCAGCAGCAAGGTCCGGTTAGGCAAGCGGGTCAGCGCGTCGAAGAACGCCAGTTCCTTGATTCGCTCTTCCGCGATCTTGCGCTCGGTAATGTCGTGATGCGTGCCGACATAGTGACTGATAGCCCCATCGTCGCCTCTCACCGAGGAAATCGTCAGCCACTTCGGGTAGATTTCGCCATTCTTGCGACGGTCCCAGACTTCCCCTTGCCACGCGCCGTCACACTGAATCGCTTCCCACATCGCGCGGAAGAACGCTTCGTCGTGACGACCCGACTGAAATACGCGAGGCGTCTGGCCCACGATTTCCTCGGGTGTGTAGCCCGTGCATGCGGTGAACGCCGAGTTCACGCGCAGAATTTTGGCGTCGGCGTCGGTGATCATCATCGGCTCCTGCGAGTCGAACGCAACCGCGGCGATGCGAAGTTCGGCCTCGTTGTCACGCAGTTCTTTCGTCATCGCCGAGGCGAGCCGCATCGCGCGGCCGCGACCGGTCATGATGAGCCAGGTGAGGACGGTCAGCATCAGGCTAAGGCCCGTCCCGATAGCGGCAATCAGCAGGGCTGTGTTGCGGCCGAAGCGGGCATTGAAATCGTCCTGGGCGCTCATCGAAAGCGTCCAGTCGTGACCGTCGACGACGAGATATTCGTTAGCCGAAATATCCGTGGGCAAATGATGGCCGCCCGCATCGGCTGTCTTATACACCAGCGTCGCGGCCGAAGGCTCGATGCCATCGTAGATCGCGATCGTCAGCCCGGGAGGCTGCTCGCCGTACAAACTGGCGATCACGTCGCGCATGCGGAACGAAGCATAGACCCAGCCGATCAGGTGAGCGCGGCGCTGGGCAACGCTGTCCTGCGACTGCCCGGGTGCATAGATCGGCAGGTACAGGACGAATCCGGGGCGAGGCGTGGCCTCGGAATCCACTGAGAGGCGAACCTTCCCTGAAATCGCCGCCATGCCGGAATCGCGCGCCCGCTCCATGGCGCGGCGGCGCACCGGGTCGGTCCAGCCATCGAAGCCTGGCGGCGCGCGATTGAGGCCAATATAAGGCTCACGCTGGATGATAGGCGCGTAGTTTTCGCGCGAGCCGTCAGGCTGGATCGTATAGTCGGGCAGGCCCTGTTGGCGCATGGCGGCGATGTGGTCGGCCTTCTGTGCCGCCGGCACCCACGTGACGATGCCAATGGCCTGAATGCCCGAGAAGTTGGCGTCAAGATCAAGTGTGCTGACATAATCGTGGAAGCGCTCGCGGTCCACCGTGCCGGTCGCGCTGAACAGACTCTGCACGCCGCGCAGCAACAGCTCATACGTGCCCATTCGCTGTTCGATCCGGCTGACAGCGTCGCCCAGCGAGAAGTCGAACTGGGTGAGCAGTTCATGGCGCGCAGCTTGCCGCTCATGGTCCCAAAGTGCCCACGTCACACTGAGTGAAGTGGACAAGACCAGGAGTGGCAGCAGGATAAGGCGCGTCCAGCTCACGGCGGCGTCTGGAAGTCGACCATCGAATCGGCGAGGTCAGGTTTGAAATACTTCTGGAAGATCCGCCGTACGGTGCCGTCCGCACGCATTTCATTTACCAGCGCCCGCCATTTCTCCCGCTCGGCCGGCGACAGCGACCTCTTCGACATGATCACGCCGTGCGGTACGGCGGGATCGTTGAACTCCACGATAGTGGTCACATCGCGAATTTTCGTTTCATCGATAGCGGGGTAATCGAAGGGCTCGATAATCATCCCCTGGATTTGCCCCAGAAGCAGCGCCTTATACAGCGGGTCCAGGCCGCCGGCCTGGCTAACGCGGTTTTCCGCCGTCAGATCGTCAACCAGCCGGTTGGCCGATTCGCTATAGCGGAAGCTGCGGATAACGCCGAGCTGAAACTGGTCGTTGTGCTCGAAATCGCTTAACTGGCGAATGCCGGCATCCTTGCGCACCAGCAAATAGTATTTGTCGCTGAAGTACCAGGCGAAATCCGCGTACTGATTACGCTCGTCATTGGCAATCCCGGACAGGCTGAAATCGAGCGCGCCAGATTCGATCAGCTTCCAGATGCGCGCGCGCGACATCAGGCTGACTCTGATCTGGCAACCGCTGCGACGGATCAACTCGTCGGCGAAGTCCTTGTCGATTCCCGTGTCGGTGTCGACCGAATAGAGCAGACCGTGATCGTGCAACGCCAGCGTAAACGAACGGGAACAGGTCGGACCAGCCGCCATTGCGCTGCCAAGGCAACTCAATGCGAGCAGCAGACCCCCGAGGCCGCGTCGAATCACAGCGTCTCCATGTGAAGGTGACCAGGATACCGCCTTCAATTCCGTCGAAAACGACTCCGCCTTCGGATTTTGCCGTCCCCGTCGCATTGAGAGCAATTGATTAAATGCGGATTTTTTCGGATGCCAGCTTACACCTATCCGCTCGAATCGCTAAAAGATTCAATCCAGAAGCGCTCCGTACGCATTAACGGCAGCGCCTGGCGATTCTTGAGGGTAATGGGAAAGAAAGCGGGAAAGAAAGCGGCGAACGCCGCTAGGACGATTCGCCCGCTGCAGGCTCGGACTCATGCGACAGGCGTGCCTTGGCATGGCGCATCTTTTCGAGGGTCTTGGGCCCAAGCTTGAGGGCCACGCCGATAGCCAGCGCATCCATGATGCACAGATGCACGAGCCGCGATACGCCCGGTGTGTGTGGATCGATCGCGCTCGGCACGCGCAGCAGCAGTGGAATGTCGACGAGCCACGCAAGCCGCGAGCCGACATTGGTCAGCGCGATGGTCGTGGCGCCGCGCTCCTTGGCGATCTGGATGCTTTCGTTCACCTCGATGCTGCGCCCTGAGTGCGAAATTGCGAACGCCACGTCGCCGGGTTCGAGAAGCCCCGCATAAAGGCGTTGCAGATGACCGTCGACGAAAGCGCTGGCGGCGATGTCGAGTCGCAGGAAGCGCAGTGCCGCATCCTGGGCCACCAGTCCCGAGCCTGATCCTACGCCGAAGAAATACACGCGACGCGCGCTGGCCAGGCTCGCAATCGCCGCTTCGACTACCACCGGATCGAGCGCCTCGCGCGCATGTGTGATGCCGTCGACCGCCGCTTCGCCGACCTTGTCGAGCAAGGTCTTGATGTCGTCATCCCGTGCGACGGCCGTGGACGCATACGGCAAACCGCCCGCCACGCTCTGCGCCAGTTGCATCTTGAAGTCGCGCAGGCCATTCGCGCCGACCGCGCGGCAAAAGCGCGTGACCGAAGGCTCGGACACGTCCGCGCGCTGGGCGAGCTCCGTAATGCTCGCGCGCATGGCGAAGTCGACGTCGCTCAGCACCATGTCGGCGACCTTGCGCTCGGCTGGGCGTAACTCGGTCAACGCACCGCGAATGTGGGGAATCAGGTTGGGAGCGGACACCCGTGTGTTTCCTTATGGGTTCAAGGTCTGGAATCCGCGCTTCGTACAACTCAAAACGGCGGCCACACGCGATTTCAGTCGAGCCTGCGTCCACTCTCCGTATCGAACAGGTGAATGTGTCCAGCCGGCAAGCGTAGCGCCACGCGCTGACCAGGCTCGATGGTCGAGCGCTGCCGCGTCGTCACGCACCACGTGCTGCCGCCTATTTTCCCGTACAAGTGGGTCTCGGCGCCAGTTGGCTCGACCACTTCGACCTCCATGGAGACGCCTTCCGGCGGCGCCACGACATCAATGTGCTCGGGTCGAATGCCAAGCGTAACCTTCGCGCCGGTTTTGGCGGAGGACGGTGTCTGCGACAAGGCCACCTCACTGCCGTCCGCCAGCTTCAGCGCGAGACCGCTTGCGCCGCTCGTCAGCACGCCGTCGACGAAATTCATCGAAGGCGAGCCGAGAAAACTAGCGACAAACAGGTTCGCCGGCCGGTCGTACAGATCCAGCGGCCGGCCGATCTGTTCGATGCGTCCCGCGTTCATCACGACAATCCGGTCGGCCATCGTCATCGCTTCGATCTGATCGTGCGTGACGTAGATGACCGTGTTCTTCAGCCGCTGGTGCAGTGCCTTGATCTCGGTACGCATCTGCACACGCAGCTTGGCGTCGAGATTCGACAGCGGTTCATCGAACAGAAACAAAGACGGTTCGCGCACCACGGCGCGGCCCATCGCCACACGCTGGCGCTGCCCGCCGGAGAGCGCGCGCGGCAAACGGTCCAGATAGCTGCCAAGGTTGAGCATCTTCGCCGCGGCTTCGATGCGCGGCTTGAAACTGCTGGACGATTCCTTACGGATGCGTGGGCCGAAGGCGATATTTTCGTAGACCGAAAGATGCGGATACAACGCGTAGCTCTGGAATACCATCGAGATATTGCGCTGCTGCGGCGCCAGAGTGTTGGCGCGTGTGCCGCCGATCATCAGGTCGCCGCCGCTGATCTCCTCGAGTCCGGCCACCATGCGCATCAGCGTGCTCTTGCCGCAACCCGACGGCCCGACCAGCACGACGAATTCGCCGTCGTCGATATTCAGATCGATGCCGTGCACCACCTGCGTGTCGCCGTAACGCTTGAAAATGCCGCTCAGTTGCACTGCTGCCATGCTGTCCTCATCGTCGTCCGGTGCAACCGCAAGTTGCGCGCACCACGTTCATCTGGTTCAAAACGTCTCGAGCGTCAAATCCTCGGCCATCAGCCGGTTGCCTGCCATCAGGCCGCCGTCGACCGGCAAAGCCACGCCGGTAATCACGCGCGCCATCGGCGAGGCGAGAAACTGCACCGCGTCCGCGATGTCGTCCGGCGTTGCGAAGTCGCGCAACGGATAGTATTTCTTCAGGTTCTCGAAGACCTGTGGATTCTTGTCGACGCGCGCCTGCCACGCCTTTGTTTTCACGGTGCCCGGGCAGACGATGTTCGCGCGGATGCCGTATTTGCCCAGTTCCAGCGCCAGCGCCTTCGTATAGCTGATCAAGCCGGCTTTCGCGGCGCTGTAGGCCGGGTGACCGAGCGACGCCAGCCCGTTGACCGAGCCGATCAGCACCAGCACGCCCTGCTGGCGCTCGATCATCGAGGCGCGCACGGCTTCCACCGTGTAATACGTGCCATTCAGGTTGAGGTTCACGTCGCGTTGCCAGCTGGCGATGTCGGTGGCAGCCAGCGTTGGCGATTTTGCGCCGCCCGCGTTGGCCACCAGCACGTCGACCGGCCCGCGCAGCTTGACCGCCTGCGCGACCGCCGCCTGCACAGCCGCGGGATCCGCCAGATCGGCCACGACCGGCGTGACTCGGTCTGCGCCCAGCGTGGCGGCAAGCGCATCGAGCGCGGCCGGGTTGAGGTCGAGCGCGAGCACGGTATCGCCCTGCTCGACAAAACGCCGGCACAGCGCGCTACCGATCCCGCCAGCGGCGCCGGTGACCAAAACCACTCGATTCATGTCTTCCCTCACCCTCGGTTGACCGGCGCCAAACCCTTCGCGCCCTGTAAATTTCCAACACAAACCACTCAAACCGCTTATCCTGAGTGCCTCGGCGGATTCTACGCCCGTCTTCGCACCGCACAAAATACGCCTTCTTTACAGCATCTTAAGCACAAACGGCCCAGATAAAAAATATCGTAGACCCTACGTGACAACATTTTTTAACTCCTGTAGGATTTTTTCAAACAATTTGATAACCCAGCAGCCGGCGACGGCAGCAGACCACCCCCCATCTTCGTTGGATGGGACCGGAGTAAGCGCTAAAGCGCTAACTCCGATCGACACAGGAGAGAGAAATGTCGTTGCAAGCCCGTGCTTCCTTCGCGCTAGGCAAGATTGCCGTAGCGCTCGCGTGTGCAGGTTTGGCCGTCGCGGCACACGCCGACACGGTCCGCGTGACCGTCGCCCATTACAGCGACGCCACCGCACCGTACTTCCAGCAAGTTGCCTCGGACTTCGAAAAGGCCAATCCCGGCACGACCATCAAGATCGAGGACGTGAGCTGGGACACGCTGCAACAGAAACTGCAAACGGACATCACGGGTGGCGCCAACGCCGATCTCGCGATCGTCGGCACACGCTGGCTGCTCGACTTCGTGAAGGACGATGTGGCTGAGCCGCTCGACGGCTACATGGATGCGAGCTTCAAGAACCGCTTCATCGGCCCGTTCCTCGCTCCGGGCGAGATCAACGGCAAGGTGTACGGCCTGCCGATCGCCGCCTCCGCCCGCGCGCTCTACTACAACAAGGATCTGCTGGCCAAGGTCGGTTATCCGAACGGCCCGAAGACCTGGAATGACGTGATCGATGCGTCGAAGAAGCTGAAGGCGCAAGGCATTGCCGGCTTCGGTCTGCAAGGCAAGGAAATCGAAACGGACGTCTACTTTTACTACGCGCTGTGGAGCTATGGCGGCGAAGTGGTGGGCAAGGACGGCAAAGCTGCGTTCAACTCGCCGGCTGGCGTGAAGGCAGCGACGCTATACAAGACGCTGATCGACGACGGCCTGACTGAACCGGGCGTGACGGGCTATAGCCGTGAAGACGTGCAGAACCTGTTCAAGCAGGGCCGCGTCGCCATGGTGATCTCGGCACCGTTCCTCTCCAAGCAGATCGCCAAGGAAGCGCCGAACCTGAAGTACGGCATCGATCCGATCCCGATGGGCACGACGCACGCCACGTATGCAGTGACGGATTCGATCGTGATGTTCAAGAACTCGAAGGTGAAGAAGAGCGCCTGGAAGTTCCTCGACTATCTGTTCACGAAGGAACCGCGTGTGAAATTCACCAGCACGGAAGGTTTCCTGCCGACCACCAAGGCCGAAGCGACCGACCCGGCGTTCGACAATCCTGATACGAAGGCGTTTATCGCGCTGCTGCCGAGCGCGAAGTTCGCTCCGACCATCACGGGTTGGGAAGATACCGCCAAGGCTGTATCCGACGCCATGCAGTCGATCTACCTTGGCAAGGCCCAGCCGGCCGCTGCGCTTAACGCGGCAGCCGAAAAGGCAAATGAATCGCTTGGCAAGTAATGCCAGGGTAATTTAACAACGTGTCAATGTAGACCGGTGCGCGCCGCTGCTGTCAGCGGCGCGCATTGTGTTGTACCCGGCCCATCCCGTTGCACCGGCCTCGAGGCTGAATCGAGCGTCCGGCGCGACTTACGATCGAGCACGCATGAGCCGTCCTGCTTCCCCGCGCCTGTCGGCGCCCTGGTTGCTGATTGCGCCTAGTTTGATATTGGCGCTGTTTATCATCAGCTATCCGATTTTCAACATCGTGTATCAGTCGCTGCACGATGTTTCGCGTTTTGGCGCCATCCGTGACTTCACCGGGCTGAAGAATTTCTATACCGTCTTTGCCGATCCGGAATTTCTCGGTGCGCTAAGGCGAACCGTCTACTGGACCTTCTTTGTGGTGGGCGGCACCGTGCTGATCTCCGTGCCGGTGGCGCTCGTGCTTAATCAGGATTTCTATGGACGCGGCGTAGCACGCACCATTGTGATGCTGCCGTGGTCCGTGTCGCTGACGATGACCGCCGTCGTGTGGCGTTGGGCCTTCAATGACGACTACGGCATGGTCAACGTCACGCTGCACCGGCTCGGCCTCATCGACGGGCCGATTCACTGGCTCGCTACACCCGAGCTCGCGTTTCCGGTCGAGATCGCCGTGGGGATTCTCGTATCGATTCCGTTCACGGTGACCATCCTGCTGGGCGGTTTGTCATCCGTACCAGGCGATATCTACGAAGCGGCGCGTATCGACGGCGCGAGCGCATGGCAGCAGTTCCGCAAGCTGACGCTGCCGCTGCTCAAGCCGTTCGTCAACATGGCGATCCTGCTGAATGTGATCTACGTGTTCAATTCGTTTCCGATCATCTGGGTCATGACGCAAGGCGGCCCCGATGAAAGCACGCACATCCTCGTCACTTACCTATACGAAGTCGGCTTCCGGCTTGGACGTCCGGGTCAGGCGGCAGCGGTGTCGCTGATCATGCTGGTCATGCTGTTCGTGTTTTCGATGCTATATCTACGCATGCAGCCGGCGAAAGAAGGAGAGAACGCATGAGCCTCAAGATGAAACGCACGCTGTGGTGCTGGCTCGCGCTCTCTCCGCTGATCGTACTGGTGCTGTTCCCGTTTGCGATCATGCTGTTTACCGCGCTCAAGCCGGCCAACGAGGTGTTCGTCTATCCGGCGCGCTGGTTGCCGGTGCACTGGCAATGGAGCAACTTCGCGGATATGTGGGAGGCCGCCAACTTCGGCGTGGCGTTGCGCAACAGCGTGGTGATCAGCCTGCTTTCCATGGCGCTCGCGCTGGCGGTCAGCCTGCCCGCGGCCTATGCCCTCGCGCGCTTTCCGTTCAAGGGACGCGGCTTGTACCGGCAATTCCTGCTCGTCACGCAGATGCTCTCGCCCATCCTGCTGGTGGTCGGCCTGTTCCGCCTCGCCGCGATGATTCCCTACGGCGACGGCAATCTGGTGGACTCGAAGCTGGCGGTCATCGTCTCGTACGCGGCGTTCAACATTGCGTTCGCGGTGTGGATGCTGTCGTCGTACTTTCAGACCGTGCCGCGCGACCTGGAAGAGTCGGCGTGGCTCGAAGGCTGCGGTAGAGCCAAGGCGGTATTCAAGGTGTTCCTGCCGTTGGCCGTACCAGCCATTGTCGTCACCGCTATCTTTACGTTTATCAACGCGTGGAATGAGTTTGCGGTGGTTTATACGCTGATCCGTTCGCCCGAAAACAAGACGCTCACCGTGCAGGTCACCGATATGGTGGCGGGGAAATACGTCGTCGAATGGCATCTGGTCATGGCCGCGACGCTGTGCGCAACCTTGCCGGTTTCCGTGGTGTTTGCCTGGCTGCAGCGCTATCTGGTCAAAGGACTCGCTTTGGGGGCAGTGAAGTAAATCAGCAAGCTCACGAGGCGCAGACGTCGCCCATTCCGGTCACCGTTACGCTAGACTGCGGTCGTCCCGGAGGGCTTCGTCGTGTCCAACCTGAAATCCCGACTGATTCGCTTCAACGCTGCTTGCGCCCTGCTCTGCTTCGAGGCGCTTGCACATGCCGCATCCTTGCAGGCCGCCTCCGATGTCAAGGCTGCGAGCCAGGCGCAAGTCTCGCCGCGCGCGGATATTTTCGCGGCGCGGCCTGTTGTCGGCGACGACCCCGGTGCGGTTAGGGATACGCTGGCGACAGGGCGCGTCCATGCGAACTGGCCCACCTTGACCGAGCGTCTACGCGAACTGATTCCTGCCCGCAAGCCGCCGCCCAATCTCGACCTGGCCAAGGTCGGTCTCGATCGCGATCTGGTTTTCGTCGTGCCGCTGCCGTACGGCGTGCTCTATCGCTCGCAAGACCATTCCCTGACCGTCAAGACTGATCTGGCAAGCGACGACGCGCCGGGCATGATAGTGCTTAAGAAAATAGTCGCCGGGCAAAGCGGACGCGGTCTGGTGGTAGCCCCGGAAGCCAAAGCGAAAGGATTTGTCCAACAGATCGATCTCGTTGAACTCAAGCTCGACGCATCCAGCAAGACCAAGGTGCGCGCGCACCTCACGGTTCCGCAAGCGACCTTCGCCAGTGTCGACGGCGACTTCGCCATTGCGCTGATGTGTGACCTGACGCCGCCCTACCTGAGCGATAAGCGCGAACACAGCGATCCAACCGATGACGAGCCGACCGACATCACGACCCGAACCTCGGTTCTGTACGCCAATATTCGCGCCGTCTGGCTGATCAGCCCGCACACGGGTACGGTGCTAACGAAGAACCTGCATTTGTCGAACTAGCTTGGCAAACTGATTCGGCGCCGCCAGAGCGGCGCCGGTCGCCTCAAACGCCTTCGACGAGAACGGCGCGATATTTCGAGCCTTTGAAGCGGTGCTGCCTGACTTCCTGATACTCAGGACCGTCGTACCAGGCGCGTGCCGCTTCCGTGGTGGGAAACTCGACAATCACGACACCCTCAGGCGCGTCACCCTCGAGCACCTGCTGCGGACCATAGGCAGCAAGGATCTTGATGGGATGCCCCTTGAAGGTTGCGCCCACCTTGCTTTGATAGATGTCGAGTTCGGCCTGATCCTGCGTGCTTTCGCGGGTGAAAACGATATACGTTGCCATGGCATGCGCTCCTGCAGTGGAGTGGAGGTGCCACAGATGATGCCACGAAAGCGCGTGATGGTCCGCCGTGCTGCTCAGGCCGTCTGCACCTGAAGCTCGTCCAGCGACCCCTCGATCGCCTTGCGGATTGCTTGCGCCAGTTCACCGGCCGCGAACTTGGCGATATATCCGTTCGCACCCGCATTCTTCACGTGCGCTTCGTTGGCGGCTCCGGTCAGCGACGAATGAATCACAACCGGAATGTCGCGAGTACGCGCATCGCCCTTGATATGCCGGGTCAGCGTAAAGCCATCCATTTCGGGCATTTCGAGGTCGGTCAGGACGAGGGCGACCTTGTCGCGTGCGCGCAGGTTCTGAGCCTGGGCGTCGCGCGCGATCTGCTGCAGCATGTTCCAGGCTTCTTCACCGGTTTTGGCCATGATGTACTCCGCGCCGATCGCACCTAAAGCCTGTTCGATCAGCTTGCGTGCAAAGCCCGAATCATCCGCCGCGAGAATCTTGGCTCCGGGCGGCATGCGCAGATGTGCGCCGACCGAATTGGGATCGACCGCCGGGTGTTGGGTCGGGAAAACATCGCGCAAGACCTGCTCGACGTCGATAACCTGAGCGAGCCGCGAATCGCCCGTGTTGCCGTCGATACGCGCAATGCTCGTCACCGACTTGCCGGCAGCGGCGCCCTCGGCCGTCAGCACCTGGTTCCATTCGAGCCGGACGATGTCGTCCACTTCCTCGACCGCAAAAGCCTGCGTAGAGCGCGCAAACTCGGTAACCAGCAGGATGTTCAGGCCGCGCGTCGGCTGACAGCCCATCAGTCGCGGCAGATCGATCACCGGAATGATTTGCCCGCGAATATCCACCGCGCCCATCACAAACTCCGACGCGCCCATAATCGGCGTCACGTTCGGCATGGTCGAAATTTCGCGGATCTTGAAGACGTTGATACCGTATAGCTCGTGGGCATCGCTATCAGGAACCGACCCAAGGCGAAACAGCAGCAATTCGAACTTGTTCGAGCTGGTCAAGCTTGTACGTTCATCGGTCGCGCGCAATTCTGATGCCATTACTGATTCTCCGGGTTCGATTACCGGGCACAGCGCGTTGATGTCGCCCATGACACCGATCGAACGCTCCCGCCTCATAGCTGGTTATCGGCGCACTGCGCCCAAAATTCAGCGCAATCAGGGCGTTTTACGCAGCTTTTCTGCGCTTTAAGGGTTTGCGAGCAACACGCAAACGATTGCGAGCCGGCAATAAACGTTAGACGAAAGCGTTTCGCACGCCGCGTATTCATCAGACGCTGCAAAGTGCGGTCATGAATCTTGCTGCTACCTTTCGACCCAATGCCTTTCGCAGGCCTCATCAAAGAGTTCACGCCATGAAACTGAAGACGATTGCCCCGCTGGCCGTTTTGCTGCTCTCAACCGCCGCGTGGGCGGCAGATGGGGGCGACGCATGCGGCAGGCTGGTCGGAGCCAGCGGGGCGAACCAGCCGGATGGTGGCTTCCGGCTACGCAGTGGCGAACCTGTTGATTTCGTCGGCGGTGGCAAGACGGTGCACGGCGCGTTACAGGTATTCGTCGACGGGAGCGTGTATCGAGCCTATTGGCAGCCCGACGGCGGCCACGAACTCTATGTGCTCGCGAATGCCGCGGCAAACAGCACGCGTCTGATCTCGACACCGCCGCAAGGACAACCCGCCGGTGCGGGGCAGCCCGGCACCGTGCTCGCCCCGCTGAGCGTGGTGTCATGTCCGGCCCTGTAAGCTGCGTGGCATACTCATCGCGGCAGCGGGTGCCGTCGTCTCCTTGCACGATGCGCCCCAGCGCCAACGTCCTCACACTTCGAAAACCGGCCAGGCAGGAGTCGATTCGATGCACCAAGCCATTCGCCATTTGCACGTCAAGGCGCCCGCGCGCGGGCTTGTTGAATTCACCGCGGACGTGCGTGAGTTTGTTCATGAAGCGTCCGTCCAGACCGGCATCCTGACGCTGTTTTGCCGTCACACCTCCGCGTCTCTCCTCGTTCAGGAGAATGCCGATCCATCTGTGCGACGCGATCTGGAAACCTACTTCGGCACACTCGCGCCCGAAGACCTCACCCGCTACGAACACGACACCGAAGGACCCGACGACATGCCCGCGCATCTGCGCACGGCCCTCACCCAGGTGCAGCTTTCCATACCGGTCGAACATGGACGCATGACGTTGGGCACGTGGCAAGGCATCTACCTGTTCGAACATCGACGCCTTCCCCAGACACGCGACATCGTCGCGCACCTCATCGGGGAGTGATGAACGGAACCGTTCGTCGCGTGCGCCTCAAGATTCCGCGGGACGATGAATCCTTAAGGGCAGGAAGCTTGCCGCGCCCACGGTCATCAAATGAAAACCGGTCAGCACGATAAACACGACAAAAAACCGCTGCGGTTCGGCGTTCGTTGCGGCATGCATCGAAAGCGACATGACCATGGCCAGCAGGGTGGTCGCAATCGGGGCGCCGAGCCTTTGCGCGATGTTTAACGCTGTATTCGCCAGCGGAATCCTGTCTTTCGGAATCGACGAATAGGCTGCGGTGATTGACGGTATATTGATCGTTCCCTGCCCCGCTCCCGCCGCGAACAGGCTGAGTGCTGCGCATACAGGCGAGAACTGATGCTCGATCATCCATAGGAACGGCAGCATGCCAAGAAAGGCGAGGCCTGCGCCTCCGGCAGAGACCATGCGACAACCGTACCGGTCCGTCAGGAATCCTACTAGTGGGAACGAACACATCATCCCAACCCCGATTGCTGAGATCAGCCAGCCGGCTTGAGCGGGGGACAGCGCGCAACCGGTTATAAGGTAGAGCGGAATGAGAAGCTGCCGTCCAAACATGATCCCATTCGCGCAGAATTGCGTGGCTGCGGCAACCGAAAAAATCCGGTTGCGGAAAATCCTCACGTCGATCAGCGACGCGCTGCCGCGACGTATAGAGTGAAAGAAAAAGCCGCAGAGAAACAGCGCACCCACCACTAACGTGCATTTTCCGAGCGTTATAGACGTGTTCTGCAGGCCATAGATGACGCCTACGAGACCTGGCGAGATCAGCAGGAAGCCAGGAAAATCAAACGGCCGCTTGTGCTCCGCCAGCGTATCGCGCGGAAGCAGTCGAACCGCCAGGATGACGCCCAACACGCCAAGCGGCAAGTTGAGGTAAAACAGCCAGGGCCACGTGGCGTGCGCGAGAATCGCCCCGGCCAGCACCGGGCCGACAACCGGCGCGACCAGGATAGGCACGGTGACATAGCCCATTGCACGCGCCATGTTCTTTCCGGCGACGCGCGCAATCATCATTTGCGTCATCGGCGTCAGCACACCTCCCGCCAGTCCTTGAGCGATCCGGGCACAGATCAATTCGTCCATGGTGCGTGCCGCGCCGCAGAGAAGCGAGGCAAGTGTGAATGCGGCAAAGCACGCAAGGTAAATGCGCTTTGCGCCGACGCGGTCGACCAGCCAGCCGTTAAGTGGCAGCATCAGCGCCATCGCGAGCAGATAGCCGCTGATGATCCACTGCGCCGACGCAATCGACGCGTGGAGCGACTGACCGATGGTCGACAACGCTACGTTTACGACAGTCGAATCGACTTGCGTCATGATTGGCGCGATCAATACGACAACTGCGACCCGCCAGACCATTGGATCGATGCGATTCGATGTGTTCGCGCTTCGGGTGGAGCTGCTCATTTTTCCGCCAGCCGTTTGATGATTTCGCCGGCCTTGAAGAGCGTTTCGCGCTCTTCATCATCGAGTGCGTCAATCGCCTGCGACAGCCACATGCGCTTGGCGTCCCCCGTTTTCTTGCGTAACTGGACAGCCTTCTGGGTCAGCTCGATCAGCACCTGGCGCCCGTCGGTCGCATGCGGCTTGCGTTTGATCATGCCCATTTCTTCGAGCGACGCCACCGTCGTGCCCATTGACTGGGGTTTCATACCCTCGGCACGCGCAAGATCGGCCGTGGTGGCGGGACCGTCTTTCGCGAGACGTGATACGACCATCGATTCCGTGAACGAAAGCTCGTCGCTATAGGATTCGCTGCGAGTCCGCCGCACCAGCATCCCGATGGCTTGCATAAAGTCGATGATGGCTTGATCGAAAGGCTTTTTGGACATATGTCTCAGGAACGCCCGGATGGAACAATGAGACACAGCATGGACAAAAACAGTCAAACTTGCAAGGTAAACTTGGAAGATTAACTTCTAATATCGTTGACCACGAAGCCACGATGCCGGTCAGCGCGGCTCAGATTCGCCAACGATCCCGCGTGCCGGATGTCCGAATTTCGAAAGTACTTGACCTAACAACTGAATCGCTCCCCGCTAAAGTCTCTTCTGTATCCAGGGCAAAGCGCTGCCACGCCTGCTCTTAACAGCGACCGGGAGAATGCAAGGTGGACGCACTGAATTCGATGCGGGTCTTCGTCAAAGTTGCGGAATTCAACAGCTTCGCGCGTGCCTCAGAGGCGCTCGATATCGCGGTGCCGAGAACAAGCAGGATCATTTCCGAACTTGAAGACCACCTCGGTACCCGCTTGCTGCAACGAACTACGCGCAAGATGTCGCTGACCGAACCTGGACGCATCTATCTGGAGCGTTGCCGGCAGATTCTCGGCGAGATCGAAGAGACCTACCTGATGCTTTCGGCCAATGCGGTGAGTACCTCGGGGCGAATCCGTGTCGTTGCGCCGGCCCTCTTTGCCCAGCGGAAACTGGCGCCGGTACTCGCCGCTTACCAGCGCGCCTATCCTAACGTCGTCGTCGAATTCGTTCTCGCCGATCGCACGGTCGATCTCATCGAGGAGGAGTTCGATCTCGGGATTCTGCCGGCACGCCGGATTCATGGCATGAGCCAGATCTCGCGCCATCTTACGCATACCGACTTTTACGTCTGCGCAGCGCCCAGTTATATCGATGCGCATGGGTCACCTAAACATCCATCGGATCTGGCCCATCACGCATACCTGGCATTCCGTACTGAACACAGCAACGAAGAAATCGTTTTCCACGCCGCCGACGGTACGCCTATAGCTGCGCATCCCAAGGCCAGCTTTGTGTGCAACAACATCGGGATGGTGCGTGAAAGCGCATTAGCCGGGATGGGCATCGCCACCCTCTCCGCGTATCTGGTCGAAGACGACATCCGCACCGGACGCTTGCAACGCGTATTGCCTGAGTATCACCTGGCGGACCGAGAGTTCCGGATCGTTTACTCGACGCGCAAGTTCCAGTCGCTCAAAGTCAAGGCGTTCATTGACCTGGCGGTTGAACACTTCCGCGAACGGGATGTCTAGCTCCTACACATAGCCCGCTTGATCGCCTGAAAGGCCGCCCCCTCCAGCACGACCCATCAGACAATTGGCCGAATCGGCATGCAGACCACCGTCTAAAGCGCCACCACCGCTCGCCCTTCCTTCCAGATGAGCCTTTCCTGGAAGGAAAGCCTGCTTGAGAATCCATCGATTATCGCGCTCCGGAAAATGCAGCAGGATGCGAAACATAGCGTTATCGCTCTTGCTCAAGAAGGAGTTTGGTATGCCATTGATCGATCACCTCGATCATCTCGTCCTGACATGTGTCGACCCCGAAGCGACCCGGCATTTCTACACGCAGGTCATGCAGATGGAACTCGAAACCTTCGGCGCAGGCCGTCTGGCGTTCCGGTTCGGCAACCAGAAAATCAATCTCCATGTACGCGGCTCCGAATTCGAGCCCAAGGCGCATGTACCCGTGCCTGGCGCGCTGGACCTGTGCTTCATCGCCACCGTGCCACTTGACGACGTTATCCGGCATCTGCACAAGGCGGAATGGCCGATCGTCGAAGGTCCGGTCGAGCGAACGGGCGCTACGCAAAAAATTCGTTCGGTGTACGTGCGAGATCCTGATCTCAACCTGATCGAGATTTCAGAACTCCTGAGCTGATTGGTAATGCCCAGCTCCGCACCCGGCATAAGAACCGTGGGCGGCAAGACACCACAACCTACAAATCAAGGAGACACCATGAATGCCAACAATCCGGGCATGGGCGCCGCTACAGGCGCCCAACCTGCCTTTCCATCCTCCGAAGCAGGCATAGCAGCAAGTGCAGCCCCTCAGTCCGCCGACGCCTTCACGGTCGGCGGCTGGATGGACAACATGCCTGTAGGCTCGCTGCATCGATTCGTGGTGTGGGTGATCGGCATTGGCCTCTTCTTCGACATGTACGAGATCTTTCTCGTCAGCTCGATCGGCACCGCGCTTCAGAGCGAGTACGGAATCAATCCGCACAGCACCGACTTCAAGTTCCTGCTCGCCTCAGCCTTCATTGGCATGTTCGTGGGCTCATTTCTCCTCGGCAGCATCGCCGACCGTATCGGCAGGCGCAAGGCGTTTCTGTTCACCCTCGTCTGGTATAGCTTCTTTTCGCTGGCCGGTGCATTCTCGGTGAACGCCGGAATGCTGGTAGCCTGCCGCGTGCTCACCGGCATTGGCGTGGGCGCGATCTATCCCGTTGCAGATAGCTTCCTCTCCGAGATTCTGCCCAAAGAACGCCGCGGCCGGCTGGCTGCATGGGCCTACACCACTTCGTATGTGGCTGTACCGTTAGTGGGATTCCTTGCAGTGTGGCTCAATCCGCTGCACCTTGGCGGTGTGGCGGGCTGGCGGATCATCCTCGCGATTGGGAGCCTCGGTGCCGTATTGGTCCTGTTCGTTCAGCACAAGCTTCCGGAAAGCCCACGCTGGCTTCTGGCCCAGGGACGCGTGCAAGAGGCGCACGCCATGCTGCGAAGGTTTGCCGGCAGCGCAGGTGTTAACGTGTCGAGCATTACCCCGGAAGCGAAGCCGCACCAGCACCCAATGCGCTTGAGCGAACGCATTGCTTTACTGCGCCAGGCGCCTTACGGCAAGCGTTATGTAATGCTGACCATCTTCCATATGCTGCAAGGGTTCGGCTACTACGGCTTCGGCGCTCTGGCCAGCACCGTGGTGAAAAGCCGCGGTTACGACATCACAGGTGGGACGTTGTTTATCGCGCTGTCGTTCCTCGGCTATCCCGTGGGGTCTCTGCTTTCGATTCCGCTTCTCAACTGGATCGAACGCCGGACGCTGGTAGTCGCGTCTATCCTCTCGATCGCAGTCTTCGGGTTATGTTTTGCCTATTCGAACAACTCAATGTTGATCGTGTGCTTCGGCTTTTTGACAACGTGCGCATCGAATGTATTCAGCAATGCGTACCACGTATATCAGTCGGAGATATTTCCGGCCAGTGTGCGGTCCACTGCGATCGGCAGCACCTACTCGCTGTCACGCTTCGTCAGCGGCGTCTTGCCGTTCATCCTGCTGCCGGTATTGAACCAGCAAGGCGCAGGGTCCATGTTCGGCATCATCGCGGCGGCATTGCTGACCGTAGCGATCACCATACGTACGCTGGGGCCTCGCACCACGCGGCGTAGCCAGGATGAAATCAATCCCGTTTAGCAGACCGGCGCCGCTATCCCTAAAGAGGCAATAGCGGCGCAAATCGCCTACACAGCGACCTTTCGCTCCGCTCCAAGCGGCAATTCAGGCATGTTACGGTCAGACTGCGGCACGGCGTCGGCGCGCCGATGCACGTCATGTGTCACGAAGCCCTGTTCTCTGCTCGGCACATCGAACCACTCCCGATGGGCGAACGAGTCACGGATATCCTCAAGACCGCTCTCCCAATGCTCGTTCATCGTGTCGAGGCTGAACTCGTAGTCCTTGTAATGCCCCTCATAAGGTTTGTTCTTGTAGATGAGATGCACGACATTGATCGCGCTGCCGTCAGCGGCTTCTTCCGCGCGACGGAATAGCGGATCGGACTTCAGCACTTCAGGAGGAACATGCGCAAGCAGTTCCTTGATGAAACGCGCGTGCTTCTGACGATCCGCCAGCATGTTGGTGATCGCCCGCGTGCGGCTCGAGTATTGAATGTCTTTGGCGCGTTCGGACACGTCGAGGAAGTCGCCCGGAGGATTACCGCGCGCGCTCCACAGATCCACCTGAAACACCAATGCATCCTTGTGATCCGCATCGCGCAACACCTCGGTAAGCGGCGTGTTGGACACGAGGCCGCCGTCCCAGTAGTACTCGCCGTCGATCTCCACCGCAGGAAAGCCAGGCGGCAATGCGCCCGACGCCATGAAATGCTCCGGTTCCAGACGCATTTTCGTGTTATCGAAATACACCAGGTTGCCGTTTCGTACATTCACCGCGCCGACCGACACGCGGATGTCGCCGTCGTTGATGCGATCGAAATCGGCGAACTGCAGGAGCGTTTCCCTTAGCGCAGACGTATCGTAGTAGCTCACCAGGTTGGACTTCTGCTTGCCGAAGCCGGCCATCGGCAACGGTCTGCGTGGCGAGAAAAATCCCGGCTGACCTTCCGTCAAGGCGCGTCCTGCTGCCCACAGGCCGGCCCACTTGCGCGACTGATCATGCATGCCGAACACGGTCGGTATCCAGGCTCCCAAACCGCCTACCCAGTCAAGCGGGTGGCAGATCGAACTCCAGAACTCGTGCAACGCTTCCACCCGCTTCTCCGGCGCATTGCCGGCAATGATTGCGGTGTTCAACGCACCGATCGAGACGCCTGCAATCCAGTTCGGTTGCACGCCGGCCTCGACCAGACCTTCGAAGACGCCGGCCTGATACGAGCCAAGCGCACCGCCACCCTGAAGCACCAGAGCAATTTCGTCGTAGCGCGGCAGCACGAACGCATCTGGCTGCCGGTTGTTCTTTTTCGTACTGCTGCGCATACGTTACCCCTTTATTGCATTGCCCAACCGTGGCTGACGATCACCGACTGTCCGGTAAGCGCATTCGATTCAAAGCCGGCAAGGAAGGCTACCGTATTGGCCACGTCCTCGACCGTGGTGAACTCACCGTCGACAGTTTCCCTAAGCATCACGTTCTTCACGACTTCGGCTTCGGAGATGCCGAGCGCCTTGGCCTGCTCGGGAATCTGCTTGTCGACAAGCGGCGTGCGTACAAAACCCGGGCACACGACATTCGCAACCACCCGCGCCAGCCCTAGCAACCCATGCTTGGCGGTCACATAGGGGGCCTTCAGCTTCGACGCCTCGTGCGAGTGCACCGATCCCATGTAAACGATCGAG